>OJDH01000248.1_pt1 | contig 33700 bp, 30 predicted proteins | sample 1592761 | NCBI WGS metagenome assembly OJDH01 (sample SAMN05416855, study PRJEB24817) | seawater metagenome | isolation source: Sea water | place: Canada:Atlantic | collected 2013-11
AGATCTACACTATCCTCTTCGTCGGCAGCGTCAGATGTGTATAAGAGACAGGGTTACCACCAGCCCACTGCGGGCCAGCTCGCGGGCAAAGGCGGCGGCGTTACGTAACCCCTGCCGGGTCGCATGACGGCTGCCCACAATGCCGATCTGCGGTAAGCAAAGAATAGCGGGGTTGCCATAAACCAGTAAAAACGCCGGCGGATCTGGAATCTGTTGCAACAGCCTGGGGTAAAATTCACTGTCCCAGGGGACAACATGGTGTAGTGCCGGGTTTAACGCCCGCCAGTCAGCCACCTGATTCACCCGTTGCTGCAACGGCCCCTGATTCAGCTGCCAGGCTTTAATCGCGCTGCGCACCGCCGGTTTAAACCCCAGCGCCGCGAGTGTTCCATCATCTGCGGCCAGCAGCCGTGGTGCGGTCCAGCCCTGTTGCCAGCACTGACACAGCGTTGCCGGACTAACCCGGGGCAGGGCCGCAACCGCTACCCAGTACTGCCATTGTTCCCTGTAATCTGCCATCCGTTGCTCCTCCCTGAGCTATTCATCAGCCTCTGAGTATAGGCCAGTGTCAGCTGTCCTTGCGCAGACTGTTCTGCAACGGGCCGCAAGTCGCTATAATGGGTCAATTCGCGTCCACTGAGCGGGCGCTACCTTATTCACGTAACCGGACACCCCTTTCATATCATGGCTATTCGTACCATTCTGGAATTTCCTGACCCACGGCTGCGCACCGTTGCCGAGCCTGTCACTGTTGTTGATGATGAGGTCCGCGCACTGCTCGACGATATGTTCGAGACCATGTACGACGCAGCGGGTATCGGCCTGGCCGCGACTCAGATCAATGTCCATAAACGTATCGTGACGATGGACCTGTCCGAAGAAAATGATTCACCACTGGTGTTCATTAACCCGGAATTTGACGTCATGGACGAAGAGCTCCATAGCTACAAAGAAGGCTGCCTGTCGGTGCCTGATTTCTATGAAGAAGTCTCCCGTCCCCAGCAGGTCCGTATCCGGGCGCTGAACAAAGATGGCGAAGCCTTTGAGATGGTGGCCGATGAGATGCTGGCGGTGTGTATTCAGCATGAGATCGATCACCTGGACGGCAAACTGTTCGTGGATCATATCTCAACGCTTAAACGCAATCGCATTCGCACCAAGCTTGAAAAGAAACACAAGTTCGAAGCGAGCCAGCGCTAAGCTTTCCAGCGCAAGTAAGTCATTACCAACAGGCATGCTTCGGCAGGCCTGTTTTTCTTTCTGAAGCCATCCTGACCTCTGGAGCCCTTCAATGCGTATTGTTTTCGCCGGTACCCCGGACTTTGCTGCCGCCAGCCTGCAGGCCCTGCTGAGCACCGACCATGACATCGTGGCGGTCTACACCCAGCCTGACCGCCAGGGCAAGCGTAAAAACCAGCTGGCCCCCCGGCCCGTTAAAGACCTCGCACTGGCCCATGAGATTCCCGTCTTTCAGCCCCACAGCCTGAAAGATGCCGACGAGCAGGCACAGCTCAACGCGCTGGATGCCGATCTGATGGTGGTGGTGGCTTACGGTATGCTACTGCCCAAAGCGGTGCTGGATACGCCAAAACTGGGCTGCATTAACGTCCACGGCTCCATCCTGCCACGCTGGCGCGGTGCCGCACCGGTGGAGCGGGCAATGCTGGCCGGCGACCGTGAAACCGGCGTCACCATCATGCAGATGGACGAAGGGCTGGATACCGGCAATATGCTGCATATCGTCACCACGCCGATTCATGCCATCGATACCGCCGCCAGCCTGTTTGCCCGGCTGACTGAGATCGGTGCTCAGGCACTGGTAGACAGCCTGCCTGGGCTGGAGCAGGACACGCTGACCGCCCAGGTGCAAGATGAAAGCCGGGTCACCTACGCCAGCAAACTGAGCAAACAGGAAGGCCAGATTGACTGGCAGGCACCGGCAGCCGAAATCGAGCTGAAAGTTCGTGCGCTGAGCCCCCGTGTAGCGGTGACTTTCCAGCTCGATGGCGAGGCCGTCAAACTGCTGGCCTGTGAGCCACTGCAGCAGCAGGGCAATCCGGGCGAGATCCTTACCTCGGATAAAAAGAGCCTGGTGGTTGGCTGTGGCGTCAATGCGCTGAAAATCACCCAGTTGCAGCTGCCTGGCAAAAAAGCCATGGCCGCCAGCGATGTACTGAATTCCCGCCGTGAGCGCTTCAGCGCCGGCCAGACCCTGGATTAATCCCATGCAGAATGTTCGTACCCTTGCAGCCCGCACCCTGGCGCCGTTACTGCGCCATCAGGGTTCACTGAAAACACTGATGATCGATGCCCTGAAAGAATGCCCGGAACGGGATCAGGGTTTGTTGCAGGCGCTGTGCTATGGCGTGATGCGCTACCACCCTCAGTTGTCACGGATCTCGCGCAAGCTGCTGAAAAAGCCATTCGAGCCACGGGACTATGATCTGCTGGCGCTGATCTGGGTGGGCATTTATCAGCTCGATCACCTGCGCATTCCCGAACACGCTGCCATTGCTGAAACCGTTGGCGGCACCGACACCCTGGCCAAACCCTGGGCGAAAGGGCTGCTGAATGCTATTTTGCGTCGTTATCAGCGTGAGAACGAGCTGATCAAAGCCGAACTGGCGGACGATCTGAGCTACCGCTATAACCACCCGGAATGGTTCATCAAAAAGATTCAGCACAGCTGGCCTGACCAGTGGGAAGACGTGCTGGCGCAGAATAACCGTACCGCGCCAATGACCCTGCGTACCAACCCACGCCTGACCAGCCGTGATGACTACCTGACGCTGCTGAACGACGATGGCATCTATGCCCGCGCCTGCCTGTATGCCGAGCAGGGCATCGAGCTGGAACAGCCCTGTGCCGTGGATGATCTGCCGGGTTTCCGTGACGGCGAAGTTTCAGTGCAGGACGAGGCTGCCCAGCTCAGTGCGGCACTGCTGGACTTACAGCCAGGCCAGCGCCTGCTGGATGCCTGTGCTGCGCCGGGTGGTAAACTCTGCCATGCGCTGGAGTTACAGCCCGACCTTAATGCCACTGCCATTGAGCTGGAGCAGAGCCGGACACCCCGTATCTATGACAACCTTGCGCGGCTTGAGCTCAAGGCTGAGGTCATTGTTGGGGACGCGGCTATCCAGAACTGGTGGGATGGCGAACAGTTCGACCGTATTCTGGTGGATGCCCCCTGTTCCGCAACCGGCGTGATTCGCCGTAACCCGGACATCAAGTACCTGCGTAAAAGCGACGACATCATCAACCTCAGCAACCTGCAGCTGAATATCCTGAGCAACTGCTGGCAGATGCTCAAGCCTGGTGGACGGCTGGTGTATGCCACCTGTTCGATCTTCCCACAGGAGAACGAACGTCTGGTAGCCCGCTTCCTCAAACAGGTGGATGATGCCATCCATCAGCCTGTCGTTGCCGACTGGGGTGAAGAACGTCCTTTAGGACGCCAGTTACTGCCGCAGGCAGATAGCCACGACGGTTTTTACTATGCAGTGCTGATAAAAGCAGACTTGAAGTAACGGTATTCGGTGGACGATAACAGGTAATGAAAATCATCATTCTGGGTGCAGGGCAGGTCGGCGGTACGCTGGCGGAAAACCTCGCCAACGAAGCGAACGATATCACCATTGTCGATACGGACGCAGCCCGGCTGCGTGAGCTGCAGGACCGGATGGATATCCGTACCATCGAGGGTAAGGCCTCTTACCCTTCCGTCCTGGTGCAGGCCGGGGCCCAGGATGCCGATATGCTGATTGCGGTGACCAACCTGGACGAGGTCAATATGATCGCCTGCCAGGTGGCGCAGACCCTGTTCAACACCCCGACCAAAATTGCCCGGGTGCGCGAGCACGACTATCTCAAACAGAAGAAGATCTTCGCTGACAAAGCGATCCCCGTCGATGTTCTGATCTCCCCCGAGGAGCTGGTGACCCGCCACGTTAAACGGCTGATCCAGCACCCCGGCGCACTGCAGGTACTGGACTTTGCCGATGGCAAAGCCCAGCTGGTGGCGGTGAAAGCCTACTATGGCGGACCGCTGGTGGGCCGTGAAATTGCCTATCTGCGCGCCCATATGCCCGCCGTTGATACCCGCGTGGCCGCAATCTTCCGCCGGGGCAGCCCGATCATCCCGCAGGGTGACACCGTTATCGAAGCCGACGATGAAGTATTCTTCATCGCCGCCACCAAAGATATCCGTTCGGTAATGAGCGAGCTGCGCCGCCTCGACCGCCCCTACAAGCGCATTATGATCGCCGGGGGCGGTAATATCGGCGCTCGACTGGCTACTACCATCGAAGATGATTTCCAGGTCAAGATTATCGAGCGCAGTATGAGTCGCTGTAACCAGCTGGCCCGTCGTCTCAACAACACCATCGTGCTGCACGGCAGCGCCTCCGACAAAGAACTGCTGCTGGAAGAGAACATCGAAGACACCGATGTATTCTGTGCCCTGACCAACGATGACGAAGCCAATATCATGGCCTCCATGCTGGCCAAGCGACTGGGCGCGCGCACGGTGATGACGCTGATCAACAACCCGGCCTATGTCGATCTGGTGCAGGGCGGGGTGATCGACATCGCCATCTCCCCACAGCAAACCACCATCGGTGCACTGCTGACCCATGTCCGCCGTGGCGATGTTGCCGCCGTCCACTCGCTGCGCCGTGGGGCTGCCGAGGCGCTGGAAGCGGTCGCCCACGGCGACAGCCGCAGTTCCAAAGTGGTGGGGAAAACGATCGAACAGATTGCCCTGCCACCGGGCTGTACCATCGGTGCCATTGTCCGTAATGAAGAAGTATTAATGGCCCACGATGATGTGCTGGTGGAAAACGGTGACCATGTAATTCTGTTCCTGGTCGACAAGAAACGCATCGCTGACGTGGAACGTCTGTTCCAGGTCGGGCTGGCCTTCTTCTGAAGCACAGGAGCTGCACCTCATGCACTACCGGGTAATTCTGCGCATCCTCGGCATTTTGTTGATGATTTTCAGCTTCACCATGCTGCCACCGGTAGCCATCTCGCTGTTCTACGAGGACGGCGCCGAGCTGGCCTTCGTCACCGGTTTCACCATCACCCTGTTAACCGGCTTCCTGTTATGGATCCCGGTGTATCGGGTCCGGCAGGATCTGCGCACCCGTGATGGCTTCCTGATCACTGTGCTGTTCTGGGCGGTGCTGGGCCTGTTCGGGGCCTTCCCGCTGGCACTGGCCGATAACCCGCACCTGAGCGTCGTCGATGCCGTGTTCGAGTCTCTCTCGGCACTGACCACCACCGGGGCCACGGTCATTACCGGTATCGACTACCTGCCCCAGTCGATCCTGTTCTATCGCCAGCAGCTGCAATGGCTCGGGGGGATGGGGATTATCGTACTGGCGGTGGCTATCCTGCCGATGCTCGGCATCGGCGGTATGCAGCTGTATCGCGCCGAAACACCGGGACCGGTCAAAGACTCCAAACTGACGCCACGGATCACCGAAACCGCCAAGGCGCTGTGGTACATCTACCTGTCGCTCACCATCGCCTGTGCCGTCGGTTACAAGCTGGCGGGCATGAGCTGGTTCGATGCGGTCAGCCACAGTTTTTCCACCGTTGCCATCGGTGGTTTTTCCACCCATGACGCCAGTATTGGCTACTTCAATTCACCGCTGATTGAAGCGATCTGTATCTTCTTTATGGCGATCTCGGCGGTCAATTTCGGCCTGCATTTCTTTGCCTGGCGTCAGCGTACCCTCAGCCACTACCTGCAGGACCCGGAATTTCGTTTCTACCTGATCGGGCTGGCTGTCATCACCCTGATTGCGCTGGTCGCACTGACCAGCACCGCCACCTATGCACCACTGGAAGCGTTCCGCAAAGCAACCTTTATGGTGGTCTCGATTGCCACCACCACCGGCTTTGCCACCGCTGACTTCGCCCACTGGCCAGCGATGCTGCCGTTCCTGCTGTTTGTCGCCGCCTTTGCCGGTGGCTGTGCTGGCTCCACCGGTGGCGGGATGAAGGTCATCCGTGTGCTGCTGATCCTCAAGCAGGGCTATCGGGAGATCCAGCGGCTGGTGCATCCCAATGCGGTAATTCCGGTCAAACTGGGTGACAAAGCGATCTCGGACCGGGTACTGGAAGCGGTCTGGGGCTTCTTCTCGGTCTACCTGATTGTGTTCGTGGTGATGCTGATAATCCTGCTGGCCACCGGGCTCGACCAGGTCACGGCATGGTCTGCCGTGGGGGCCACACTGAACAACCTGGGGCCGGGTCTGGGCCAGGTGGCCGCGCACTATGGTGACCTCAACGACACCGCCAAATGGGTGCTGTGCTTTGCCATGCTGCTGGGCCGACTGGAAGTGTTCACCCTGCTGGTACTGTTCACGCCGACCTTCTGGCGACGTTAGGCACCGCCACGGTGATACCTTGCTGAGCGCTATCTCAGCGAGGTATCACCCCTTTGCAACACGCCAGCCCTCAACACCCCTCCCACAATCACCATTACCCGTCCCGATTCAGCCTGCACCGACCACAACATTGATTAATTTGCACTCAGCTCAGCAACGGTTGGCCACAGGTCGACCGGCTTTTAGTGTATAATTCCGCTCTTATTTTCGGGCCAATTTGATTGAATTAATGGTGAATTCAGTGACTGACAAGGTTTCTCCAGACGTTAGTACATTTCAGGGGCTGATCCTTGCACTGCAGGAATACTGGGCAGAGCAGGGCTGCGTCATCGTTCAACCGCTGGATATGGAAGTAGGCGCAGGCACCTTCCATCCGGCTACATTCCTGCGGGCCATTGGCCCGGAGACATGGCGCTCTGCCTACGTGCAGCCAAGCCGCCGTCCCACTGACGGTCGTTACGGTGAAAACCCTAACCGCCTGCAGCATTACTACCAGTTCCAGGTCGTAATGAAGCCATCCCCAGCGAACTTGCAGGAACTGTACCTGGGCTCGCTCAAGCGTATGGGGCTGGATCTGCTGGTGCACGATGTGCGCTTCGTTGAAGACAACTGGGAATCGCCAACACTGGGCGCCTGGGGGCTGGGCTGGGAAGTCTGGCTCAACGGCATGGAAGTGACGCAGTTCACTTACTTCCAGCAGGCCGGTGGCCTGGAGTGTTACCCGGTAACCGGTGAGATCACCTACGGGCTTGAGCGTATCGCCATGTACCTGCAGGACGTTGACTCCGTTTACGACCTGATCTGGACCCGTCACCCGGATGGCACTGTTGTCACCTATGGCGATGTGTTCCATCAGAACGAAGTGGAACAGTCGACTTACAACTTTGAGCACGCCGATGTGCCACAGCTGTTCGTCAACTTTGACCACTACGAAGCCGAGTGCAACAAGTTGCTGGCGCTGGAAACACCGCTGCCACTTCCTGCCTATGAACTGGTGCTGAAGGCCTCTCATACCTTCAACCTGCTGGATGCACGTCACGCGATCTCGGTAACTGAGCGTCAGCGTTACATTCTGCGGGTGCGCACCCTGGCCCGTGGCGTCGCTCAGGCGTACTTCAATAGCCGTAAAGGGCTGGGCTTCCCATTAGCAGAAGAGTCTATCCGGCTGGAAGTGTTGGCCGCCTGCGAGGAGAAAAACTGATGAGCACCCGTGATTTTCTGGTTGAGCTGGGTACCCAGGAGCTGCCTCCCAAGGCGCTGAAAACCCTGTCTGACGCCTTTGTCGCTGAGATCATCAACGGCATCCGCGACGCACTGGGCAACGATGCCGACAGCCTGCTGAGCAATGCGATCATCAAACCGTTCGCCGCACCGCGTCGTCTGGCATTGCTGATTGAAAACCTGGTGGAAGAAGTACCGGCCGCCAAGACGCTGGTACAGGGCCCACCGACCAAAATCTGTTACGACGCCGACGGTAATCCAACCAAAGCGCTGGAAGGTTTTGCCAAAAAGAATCGCACCACCGTTGATCAGTTGACCGAACTGAACGGCAAGGTTGCCTTTGAGCAGACCAGCCCGGCACAGCCGCTGACTGACCTGCTGCCAGCGATTGTCAGCAACTCACTGAGCAAGCTGCCTATTCCAAAGCGGATGCGCTGGGGCGCGTCCCGGGTTGAATTCGTGCGCCCAACGCAGTGGCTGGTGATGCTATTTGGTGAACAGGTTATCGACTGTGAGATCCTCAGTGTGACAGCGGGCCGCACTACCCGTGGCCATCGTTTCCATCACGACCAGACCATTGAACTGGGTGCCCCTGGTGAGTACGCCGACACGCTGCTGAACACCGGTAAGGTAATGGCAGATTACGATATTCGTCTGGAAACCGTGCGTCGCCAGGTAATCGCTGCCGGTGAAGCGATCAACGGTATTGCTCAGATCGATGAAGACCTGCTGCACGAAGTCGCTTCCCTTAACGAATGGCCTGTCGCCCTGACCGGTCGCTTTGAAGAGCGCTTCCTGAATGTGCCGGAGCAGGCCCTGATCTCTTCCATGGCTGAGCACCAGAAGTATTTCCACGTTGTGGATGCTGACGGCAAGCTGATGCCAAACTTCATCACCGTGGCCAACATCGAGTCGAAAGACCCGCGTCAGGTGATCGAAGGGAACGAGAAAGTAATTCGTCCACGGCTGGCCGACGCCGCATTCTTCTTCGAAACCGATAAGAAGAAAACGCTGGAAGCCCGTGTTGTCGAACTGAAAAACATCGTGTTCCAGAAAGATCTGGGGACCCTGCACGCCAAAGCTGAGCGTATCTCGGCACTGGCGGCGCGCATTGCTGCGGACATGGGTGAAGATCAGACCAGGGCTGCCCGGGCAGGCTTGCTGGCGAAAACCGATCTGATGACCGACATGGTGTACGAATTCACCGACCTGCAGGGCCTGATGGGTTACCACTACGCCCTGCATGACGGCGAAGACCACGACGTCGCGCTGGCGCAGAACGAGCAGTACATGCCACGCTTTGCCGGTGATGAGCTGCCACAGTCAGCACCCGGCATCGCGGTAGCAATCGCAGATCGCCTGGATACCCTGACCGGTCTGTTCGGTATCAACCAGCCACCAACCGGCTCCAAAGACCCGTTTGCCCTGCGTCGTGCCGCACTGGGTGTGCTGCGTATTATCGTTGAGGGTAAGCTGGATCTGGATCTGCGCGCGCTGCTGGTCGTTGCAGCGGATAACCACGGTAACCTGAAGGCCCGTGACGGGCTGGAAGATAAGGTACTGGACTTTATGCTGGACCGTTTCCGCGCCTGGTATGAAGAAGAAGGTATCCCGGCTGAGGTGTTCCTGTCGGTGCTGGCCGTCCGCCCAACCCGTCCGCTGGACTTCGATCAGCGCGTTAAAGCCGTAAGCCACTTCCGCAGCCTGGCAGAGGCAGACGCGCTGGCAGCCGCCAACAAGCGTGTGTCCAACATTCTGACCAAGCAGGGTGCTGACAGCAATGCCACCGTCTCTGAGTCCGTATTGCAGGAAGATGCAGAGAAAGCGCTGTACGCAGCGCTGAATGGCCTGCAAAGCACGCTGGATACAGCCACAGCGGAAGGTAACTACCGTCAGGTGCTGGAGTCTCTGGCCAGCCTGCGTGGTGACGTTGACCGCTTCTTCGATGATGTGATGGTCATGGCAGATGATGAGGCTGTACGCCTTAACCGTCTGGCGCTGCTGGCGCAGCTGCGTAACCGCTTCCTGGCAGTCGCGGACATCTCCGTACTGGGCTGATCTCAATGTAGCAGGCTCTATTAAAAAGCCAGTCAGCGTTTAGCTGACTGGCTTTTTTGTGGCCGAAACTCAGCCAGCTTGGCAATGTTTCACGTGGAACATAATAAAAAACCCCGCCGTAGCGAGGTTTCAGTTAACCGGTCAGCACAACCGATCAGATATCCAGGTTTGCCACCCGCAGCGCGTTGCTTTCGATAAAGGCCCGACGCGGTTCAACTTCATCCCCCATCAGGGTAGTGAACAGCTGGTCTGCGCCAATCGCATCTTCAATGGTAACCTGCAGCATACGACGGCTGTCGGCTTCCATGGTGGTTTCTGCCAGCTGATCGTAGTTCATCTCGCCCAGTCCTTTATAGCGCTGAATAGCATGGCCACGACGGGACAGATCCAGCAGCCAGTTCAGGCCGGTTTCGAAGTCTTTCAGCATATGGCGGCGTTCACCACGCTGCAGATAAGCACCGTCACCCATCAGGTCAGCCAGTACCGCTGCCATATTGACAAAGGCGGCATACTCTTTAGAGCGGAAGAAATCGGCGCTGAATTCATAGTTATGTTCAACCCCGTGGTGGGTGTAAACGATACGTGGAATAAAACGACCACGTTCATCCTGGCCCAGGCTGCAGCTGAAATGCTCAGAACTGGTCTCAACATCAACCAGCTTGTCTTCCAGTGCATCAACCCACTGCGACACTGCCGCTTCATCGGTCAGCTGTGCTTCGCTCAACGCAGCCAGATCCAGCAGCGCCCGCAGTGCCTGCTTCGGATACAGTCGGCTCAGACGGGTGATCGTAGCCTGCATATCACGGAACTGGTAAACCACTTTTTCCAGTGGTGCACCGTTGATGGCTGGTGAATGCTCATCCGGATGCAGGCTGGAACCTTCCAGCGCACCCTGCAGCAGGTAATCCTGCAGCGCATCTTCATCCTTGAGGTACTGTTCCTGCTTACCTTTTTTGATCTTGTACAGCGGTGGCTGAGCAATGTAGATATGGCCACGCTCAATCAGTTCAGGCATCTGGCGGAAGAAGAAGGTCAGCAGCAGGGTACGGATGTGCGAGCCATCGACATCGGCATCGGTCATGATGATGATGGAGTGATAGCGCAGCTTGTCCGGGTTGTATTCGTCGCGACCAATACCACAGCCCAGCGCAGTAATCAGGGTACCTACTTCCACGGAGCTGAGCATTTTGTCGAAACGGGCTTTCTCAACGTTGAGGATCTTACCCTTGAGGGGCAGGATTGCCTGGGTCCGGCGATCACGGCCCTGTTTGGCAGAACCGCCTGCGGAATCACCCTCCACCAGGAAGATTTCGGACAGTGCCGGATCTTTTTCCTGACAGTCCGCCAGCTTGCCGGGCAGACCGGCGATATCCAGCGCGCCTTTGCGGCGCGTCATCTCACGGGCTTTACGGGCCGCTTCACGGGCACGGGCTGCATCGATCATCTTGTTGACGACCGCTTTGGCATCACCCGGGTTTTCCTGCAGAAACTCGATCAGACGACTGCCCATCACCTGCTCAACCGCGGTTTTTACCTCGGAAGACACCAGCTTGTCTTTGGTCTGGGAGGAGAATTTTGGATCCGGTACTTTCACCGAAACAATCGCAGTCAGACCTTCACGGCAGTCATCACCCGTCGTGGCGGTTTTCCCGCCTTTGTTGATCCCTTCGGAATCAATGTAGTTGTTCAGACCACGGGTCAGCGCAGTACGGAAACCCGACAGGTGGGTACCACCGTCACGCTGCGGAATGTTATTGGTGAAGCAGTGGATGCCTTCCTGGTAGCTGTCGTTCCACTGCATCGCCACTTCAACGATGACACCGTTTTCATGCTCGTCGGTGCAATGGAACATTTTGTTAATCGGGTTTTTGTTGGTGTTGAGGAACTCAACAAAGGCACCCAGGCCACCCTCATAACTAAACAGCTCTTCACGGCTTTCACGTTCATCCTTGAGGAGGATCCGTACACCGGAGTTGAGGAAAGACAGCTCGCGCAAACGCTTGGCGAGGATGTCGTACTGAAAGGTGGTTTTATTGGTGAAGGTGTCCAGTGACGGGTAGAAACGTACGCTGGTACCACTGGTTTCCGTTTTACCCACCACGGCCAGCGGCGCCTGAGGCACACCGTGCACGTATTTCTGCTCATGCACTTCACCGTTACGACGGATGGTCATGGTCAGGTCAGTCGACAGCGCGTTCACGACGGAAACACCCACGCCGTGCAGGCCACCGGATACCTTATAGGAGTTATCATCAAACTTGCCGCCAGCATGCAGCACGGTCATGATCACTTCGGCAGCGGAGACACCTTCTTCTTCGTGAATTTCGGTTGGGATACCACGGCCATTATCGGCCACGCTGACGCTGTTATCCTGATGGATAATGACATCAATCTGAGAACAGTGCCCGGCGAGTGCTTCGTCGATGGAGTTATCCACGATCTCGAACACCATGTGGTGAAGGCCAGTGCCGTCATCCGTATCACCAATGTACATACCCGGACGCTTACGTACCGCATCCAGGCCTTTCAGCACCTTGATGCTGGAGGAGTCGTAGTTCTGGTTCTCTTCACCGCTCATTCAGTCGGTCTCCTAAACTAATCTGTGCACTTCACCTGACCATTCGCCACGGTGAAATGGCTGATATTTACATCCGGTTGCCATTGGCGCTGTAGCGCGTCACGGTCAACGCAGGTAATAAAACACTGATTGTGCGATGCCGCCAGAAAGTCACAGAACATCTGGCTGTGCTGGCTATCCAGCTCTGACGGCAGATCATCAATCAGGTAGATGCAGGCGCGCTGGCTGAGCCGGTAAAACAGGCTGCCCTGGGCCAGTTTCAGTGCACTGACTACCAGCTTTTTCTGTCCTCGGGACAGGCGCTCTGCGGCATTATGACCATCGGCTTTAACTTTGAGATCTGCCCGCTGTGGGCCATAACCGGTAAAGCCCTGGCGTCGATCGCGCTCAAGACTGTCGGCCAGTACGGCATCCAGCGATTTTTTCTGATCCCAGCCGGGGCGAAAACCCAGTTCGATCTCCACACCACCCAGCAGCGTGCTGAGGATCACCTCAAACTCAGGTTTTAACTGCTCAATATAGTGCGCGCGATGCACGGTGAGCAGGTCCGCATGACGGATAAATTCCTGATCCCATGCCTGGCGTAAGCGAGGATCAATTTTACCACATTTAAGCAAGGTGTTTCGCTGCTTCAACGCCCGCTTGAAACCACGCCAGAGCTGGATAAAGCTGCTTTCAGCATGGAACACACCCCAGTCGATATATTGCCGCCGCGCCTGGGGGCTTCCCTCCAGCAAATCAAAGGTATCCGAGTTAATCACCTGTAGCGGTAATAACTCCGCCAGGGTAGATAAGTCGATATTATTGCCGGCGTAACGCATCAGGCTTTCGCCTGACAGCTGGCGCTGAATACCCAGCCGCTGAGTTGAACCGATCCCCAGCGCATCAATATCCCCCGCCACCATGCAGTGGCCGGTCTGACTCTGAATCAGGTGACGGACATTCTGGGTGCGGAACGAACGGCCCAGGCCCAGCATATGTACGGCTTCAAGCAGGCTGGTTTTACCGCTGCCATTGGCACCGTGCAGAATATTGATATGGGGGGATGGATCGATAGAGACGTCATGCAGATTGCGGATCTGCTGAATATCAAGGCGGGCAATGGACATGAAATAGGGGTTACCAGCGCAGCCAGGCACAGAGGGCCTGGCTGCGCACAGGACTTACATACGCATCGGCATAACAACGTACAGGCAATCCGCTTCATCCATTCCTTCAAGCAGCACACTGCTGTTGGAGTCAGAGAGCGTGAGACGTACGGTATCCGAACTGAGAATAGACAGTACATCCAGCAGGTAGTTAACGTTAAAACCAATCTCCAGTGATTCACCTTCGTAATCAACAGAGACAGTTTCTTCCGCTTCTTCCTGTTCCGGGTTGTTGGCCATTACCTGCAGGAAGCCACTGGACAGAGACATCCGCACACCACGGTATTTTTCATTCGACAGGATCGCGATCCGGCTGAACACCTGACGCAGTTCCTGACGCTCACCCAGTACCTGTTTATCACCGTTTTTCGGGATAACACGCTGGTAGTCCGGGAATTTCCCATCCACCAGTTTAGAGGTAAAGATAAAGTCCCCTACATAGGCGCGGATATGGCTGCTGCCAATAACCAGCCGTACCGGTTGCTCACCATTTTGCAGCAGGCGAGCCAGCTCCAGAATGCCTTTACGCGGTACGATAATCTGGCTTGGCGCGGCATTCGCACCTTCAGCATTGGCGCGACAGGTCGCCAGTCGATGGCCATCTGTCGCCACTGAGCGCAAAGAGCCTTCGGCGATTTCAAGCAACATACCGTTCAGGTAGTAGCGTACGTCCTGCTGGGCCATTGAGAAGCCCGCTTTGTCGATCAGGCGACGCAATTCAGCCTGAGACAGGGTCAGCTCCATCGCCTGAGGGCCATCATCCACATTCGGGAATTCAGCCGCCGACAGGGTCGAGAGGGTAAAACGGCTACGGCCAGCCTTGATCACCATCTTCTGACCGGACAGGGCCAGTTCAATGCGCGCATCATCGGGCAGTGACTTACAGATATCCATCAGTTTACGCGCAGGTACGGTAATGGAACCCGCTTCTGCAGCCTCGTCCAGAGTGACGCGGCCCACCAGCTCTACTTCAAGATCCGTACCTGTCATCGACAGCTGATCACCTTCAACAACCAGCAGGATGTTGGACAGCACAGGCAACGTCTGACGACGCTCCACAACACCAGCCACCAACTGCAGTGGTTTGATTAAGGCCTCTCTGGAAATGACAAATTTCATCGGTTATCCACCTTGCACCTTCATTCCGGTCAACCTGTTACGCTGTCAAATGACGTAACAGGTTTTGATAATCTTCTCTGATATCCGTATCACTCTCGCGCAGCTCCTTTATCTTGCGACATGCATGGAGCACAGTTGTGTGATCCCGGCCGCCAAACGCATCGCCGATCTCCGGCAGACTGTGGTTGGTCAGCTCTTTCGCCAGGCTCATTGCTACCTGACGAGGTCGCGCAACAGAGCGACTGCGACGCTTTGATAGCAGGTCAGAGATTTTGATTTTAAAGTAATCGGCGACTACACGCTGAATGTTATCAATACTAACCTGTTTGTCCTGCAAAGCCAGCAGGTCTTTCAGAGATTCTTTAATAAACGGCGTGGTGATTGCGTTGCCCGTAAAATGCGCATTGGCAATCACCCGTTTCAGCGCGCCTTCGAGCTCACGAACGTTAGAACGAATCTTCTGTGCCAGGAAGAAAGCAGCATCATCCGGCAGCTGAATTTTCGCTTCGGTGGCCTTCTTCATCAGAATTGCCACCCGGGTTTCCAGCTCTGGTGGCTCGATGGCCACGGTCAGGCCCCAGCCAAAACGGGACTTAAGACGCTCTTCAACGCCGATGATCTCTTTCGGATAACGGTCCGACGTCAGGATCATCTGCTGGCCACTCTCCAGCAACGCATTAAAGGTATGGAAGAACTCCTCCTGGGAGCGCTCTTTACCGGCGAAGAACTGGATATCATCAATCAGCAAGGCATCGACTGAGCGGTAATAACGCTTGAAGTCGTTAATTGCGTTGAGCTGCAGTCCTTTCACCATGTCGGCGACAAAGCGCTCGGAATGCAGGTAGACGATTTTGGCATTGGGATTACGCTTGCGCATCTGAATGCCAACGGCCTGCATCAAGTGGGTTTTACCCAGACCCACACCACCGTATATAAAGAGTGGGTTATAAGCACTGCCAGGGTTATCAGCAACCTGCTGAGCAGCAGCAAGTGCCAGCTGGTTGGATTTACCCTGTACGAAAGACTCAAAGGTAAAGGCAGCATTGAGGTTGGACTGATGCTTAATCCCCCCCTCCACATCCACCGTACGTTCAGGCATCAACGTTTGTTGATAAGGCACAGTTTGCGCGACGGGCTCGCGGGCGGGTGCTGATGCGGGAACCGTTGCGACAAGCTGAGGGTTCGCAGCGGGGGCAACCTGCATGGAAGCCGGCGCCGGGGTAAAGGCTGGTTCACGAACCGGCGGGCTCATTGGCGGTGGGGCAACCTGAGTGGCCGGACGGGGACGGACCTGAGTCACAGCAACACGCCGCTGTACTACGTGCGAAGCACGCTGCGCAACATCCAGCCGTACGTCAGCACTGATATCACCACTGATATCCGCCACAACCTGGCGGATACGGGCCAGATACTTGTCATTCACCCAGTCGCGAACAAAGCGGTTCGGGGCCATCAGCGTCAGCTGTGCGCCATTCGCATGCGCTACTTTTAGCGTGCGAATCCAGGTGTTGTACTGCTGAGTCGGAAATTCTTCCTGCAAACTGAGCAGACAGCGTTCCCACAGTTCCGCTGACATCGGTGGCTCCTATCCTGCCTGAATAAGTTATTCAATGAGTTATACATACCCGGAGGCGTTGATCTGGCAGCCATTCTAGCTCCCCACCTGGCTTTTATCCACAAAAGAACACAAGAAATACATATTTCTTCCCCACCTTTATGCACAAAATTATAAAACCGGCCTCAATGTCAGCTTATCCCAGACTAATTCACAATGTTATCCGCTACTTATCCCAGAAGAGCCTTGCCGGCTGAGAAGCCGTTTAAACAGGGGGTAGAGGGAATTACCCACAGTAATCAACAGTTTTAAACACAGGTAATCCCCATTCACCTTTGCTCCCTGAACCAACCTCAAATCTTTGCCTGTTCACAACTTTTATCTGCTGAATCCCCGCTATTTATGGGATTTAGCTTGATTCAAACGGGTTAACTCCATAGAATGCCGCGTCTGATTTTCATTACCGGGAAATCAGTTAATTCAATTAATTTTTTTCCTAACAGCTAGCGTTAGCAGGTGCAGGCAATGAAAAGAACTTTCCAACCCAGCGTACTGAAGCGCAAACGTACTCACGGTTTCCGTGCCCGCATGTCCACTAAAAATGGTCGTCTGGTCATCAACCGTCGTCGCGCAAAAGGTCGTAAGCGTCTCAGCGCTTAAGTCGACCGTACTGGTCTGGTCACCTGACATTATGTCTGAATTCAAATATCCCCGAGAGTTGCGCCTGTTAACGGGCGGAGACTTTCAGCAGGTTTTTGACAACGTTTCGTTGAAGGTGCCAGACCGGCACATCCTCATTCTGGCCCGTCCTAACGGCCTGGATCACCCTCGTCTGGGGTTTGTGATCTCCAAAAAAAATGTTCGCCATGCTGTGAAACGTAATCGCGTTCGCCGCATTATGCGCGAGTCATTCCGTCTCAATCAGCATAACCTTCCACCCGTGGATATCCTGATCATGGCCCGTAAGGGCATTGATGAACTGGAAAAGGATGAACTTCATCGCCTGGCGAAGAAGTGCTGGTCACGATTGAGAAAAAAAGCCAAACAAGCTTCAACTTAACGAACCGGTTAAAAACACGATGGATTTTCAGCGAGTACTTCTGGTGGCCGCTCTGGCAGTCATCTCCTACATGCTGGTACTGCAGTGGAACCAGGATTACGGCCAGGCGCCTGTACAGGCTCAGCCCGTTGAATCCACCTCTGCCTATAACACCAGTACTGCCACCGTTACCGATCTGCCATCCGCTGCCAGCCCTCAGGCCGCCAGTTCCGATGTGCCCGGTGATAACGCCGTTGCTACGAACGCAGCACAGTTGATCAGTGTAAAAACTGATGTTCTGGAACTGCTGATCGACCGCAAAGGTGGCGACATCATTCAGCTGGCACTGCCAGCGCATAAAGCACAGCAGGGCAGTGAGCTGCCGTTCGTACTGCTGGAACAGACTCAAGCCCGTACCTATATCTCCCAGAGTGGCCTGGTCGGCCCCAATGGACCGGATGCCAGTAAAGATGGCCGCCCGGTATATAGCGTGAGCGGCGACGAATTCAAACTCGATGGCGACAGCCTGACAGTTGATCTGACGCTGACAACCGATGGCGTACAGATCACCAAGCGCTACACCTTCACTAAAGGTTCCTACGAGATTGGTGTCGAGTTTATCGTCAATAACCAGTCTGACAGCAACTGGCAGGCTAACCTGTTCGGTCAGATCAAACGTGACCGCAGCAGTGATCCGACCAGCAGCACCGATATGGGTATGCAGTCTTACCTCGGTGGCGTGTTCTCGACGACTGAGAACAACTACAACAAGATCGACTTCGACGATATGGACGAAGCGGCATTCAAAGCCAAGTCTCAGGATGGCTGGGTAGCGATGGTTCAGCACTACTTCGTCAGTGCCTGGATTCCTGCTAAAGGCGTGGAATACACCTACCAGAGCCGTGCCAGCGGTGGTAACTACATCATGGGCTTTATCAGCCCGTTGCTGACCATTGCGCCAGGCGAGAGCAACAGCGTCAGTGCGACGTACTATGCTGGTCCGAAAGATCAGCCAGCGATGGAAGCCGCCGCCGAAAACCTGCAGCTGACTGTCGATTACGGCTGGTTGTGGTGGATTGCGAGTCCACTGCACATGCTGCTGACCTGGATCCATAGCGTGCTGGGTAACTGGGGCCTGTCGATCATCGGTATCACCATCCTGGTAAAAGCGGCGCTGTTCCAGATTAACGCCAAGGCGTTTAAATCCATGGCCAAGATGCGCAAGTTTGGCCCTGAGATGCAGCGACTGAAAGAACTGCACGGTGATGACCGTCAGAAGATGTCGCAGTCAATGATGGAGCTGTACAAGAAAGAGAAGATCAACCCGCTAGGCGGCTGTCTGCCTATTCTGGCGCAGATGCCGGTGTTTATCGCACTGTACTGGGTACTGATGGAGAGCGTCGAGCTGCGTCATGCAGAATTCCTCTACCTGAATGACCTTGCCGCGATGGACCCGTACTTCATTCTGCCGATCCTGATGGGTGCCAGCATGTTCATTCAGCAGACGCTGAACCCGACACCGCCGGACCCGATGCAGGCTAAAGTGATGAAGATGCTGCCGATCCTGTTCACCTTCTTCTTCCTGTGGTTCCCGGCAGGTCTGACACTGTACTGGGTCATCAACAACGTACTGTCTATTGCCCAGCAGTATGTGATCAACAAGCAGATCGAAAACGAAGGCAGTGAGACCAGCACCAGCTGATCACTGACTCTGTTACACTTGAAAAGGCTCCCGTATGGGGGCCTTTTTTGTGCTTTCTATACACAGGCTACGACTCACCCACCGTAGCAACCACGTCCCGTCGCGTCCGGTGCCCCGGCGCACGCGGCATGAACCCTTGAGAACATCCCGGATAAAATCCTATGCAGCAGATCAGTCAGGACACCATCGCCGCTCAGGCCACCCCACCAGGCCGGGGAGGCGTGGGCATTATTCGCGTATCAGGCCCTGATGCCGTACGTATTGCCGAGCAGGTCCTGGGCAGCGTACCCAAACCCCGCTATGCCCATTACGGCGCTTTTCTGAACAGCGCAGGCGAGCAGATTGATCAGGGCATCGCGCTGTATTTTCCCGGCCCCAACTCATTCACCGGTGAAGATGTACTTGAGTTACAGGGCCATGGCGGGCCGATGATCATCGACTTCATCCTCAATCGGGTGGTCGAGCTGGGTGCCCGCCCGGCCAGGCCTGGTGAGTTTTCTGAACGCGCTTTCCTCAACGACAAGCTTGATCTGACTCAGGCTGAAGCCATTGCCGACCTGATTGATGCGTCATCCGCACAGGCAGCCCGTTGTGCTCTACGGTCACTACAGGGTGCCTTTTCCGAGCGTATCCACACCCTGGTCGAATCACTGATTCAGCTGCGTATCTATGTCGAGGCCGCTATCGACTTCCCGGAAGAGGAAATTGACTTCCTCGCCGACGGTAAAGTAATGGCCGATCTGGAGACAATTCTAACTCAGGTCGCACAGGTACAGGCAGAAGCACATCAGGGCAGCCTGATGCGCGAAGGGATGAACGTCGTCATTGCCGGACGTCCTAATGCAGGTAAGTCCAGCCTGCTTAATGCGCTGGCAGGCAAGGACAGCGCCATCGTTACCGATATTGCCGGTACCACCCGTGATGTACTGCGTGAACATATCCACATTGATGGTATGCCACTGCATATCATCGATACTGCCGGCCTGCGTGATGCGCCCGATGAAGTAGAGCGAATCGGTATCGACCGGGCCTGGCAGGAAATCGAAAAAGCAGACAGAGTGCTGTTGATGGTCGATTCCACCAGCACAACAGAGAAAGATCCGGAACAGATCTGGCCCGACTTTATCCACAAGCTTCCTCAGCCAGATAAAGTCACCGTGATCCGTAACAAAGCCGACCTTAGCAGCGAAGCCATCGGTTTTGAGCAGCGCAGCCATTACAGCCTGATCAGCCTCAGTGCCCGTGCAGGCGAAGGCATCGAGCTGCTGCGTGAACACCTGAAAGCCTGCATGGGCTACGCCAGTACCACCGAGGGCGGCTTTATGGCCCGCCGGCGTCATCTGGATGCGCTGGAACGCGCCACTGAGCTGCTCAATACTGGACACCAGCAGTTGCTGCACAACGGTGCCGGAGAGCTGCTGGCAGAAGACCTGCGTCAAGCTCAGCAAACCCTGAACGAGATTACCGGTGAATTCACCAGTGATGACCTGCTGGGGCGGATCTTCAGCTCGTTCTGTATTGGTAAGTAACACCAGGAGGAAACAAGCAACATGAGTATGAATCTGAGTTGCCCGCACTGTAACGTGACCAATCGCATACCGGAGTCACGACTGGGTGATGGACCCAAGTGTGGCAAGTGCAAACAACCCGTCTTTACAGGCCAGCCGCAGACGGTTACTGCCGCCAGCCTCAATAGCCTGCTGCAGCACAACGATATCCCGGTTCTGGTGGATTGCTGGGCTGACTGGTGTGGCCCCTGCAAGCAGTTTGCACCGATTTTTGATCAGGCCACCCGTCAGTTTGAACCCCAGCTCCGACTGGCCAAACTGAACACCGAGGCGGAGCAGGGTATTGCAGCACAGTGGCAGATCCGTTCGATTCCTACCCTGATTCTGTTCCGCGCTGGACGTGAGGTCGCGCGACTAAATGGTGCTCTAGCGTTGCCACAATTACAGCAGTGGCTACAACAGCAAGGCGTTGAACTCTGATAGTTAATCACAGCCCATGTGAATAACTTAGATACAATGAAAACAGGGGGTTACATCAGTTAACTGCCCTGTTTTAACATGTTATCCACACCTTACCCCTGGCAGCTGAAACGGTCTTCTTTCAGTTGTGGCCAGACGTTAAGCCAGTCATCTGCACGGCTCACCGTGCGCGCAATTCGCAGCCGGACACAGGGGCTGTTCTTCAGCGTCACCTTATAACGGCCTGCCAGCTGTTCCTGCGCCATACCACTGCCAACCGATATCCAGTGAGTTTGTGATTGCCGCCCCAGCTGGCGGTAGTAGATCAGCGAATCAGAGGTTTGTGGTGGCGGCTGCTTCAGCTGTCGAGCCCAGAGCGCCGGAGACAGGGTGCCATCAAGGGTGTGCAGATGATCAATATCACCACCCAGAGCCGCGACCTTCAGAATCAGCGATGCCACTTCACCGATCGCAACCACTTCCAGTGTTTTCGCCTGCTGCTGACGTTTGAACTGACCCAGCATACGGGCCATCGCTTCCGCCTGCTCCGTGGCATCGCGTTGACTGTTCAGATAACGCGGATCACAACGACCAGATTCAGCCTGCCGTATACAGGGTAACTGGGCATAAAAGCTGCCAGCGTCCTGTAACGACAGCCGCCGACCCAGTGTCAGCCCGGTGGATTGCTGTGCAGCTTCTATATATAGCCTTAATGGCGTTCCCACCGCTCTCAAAGGTCGAGTCAGAGACCATTCAAACCCGCTCGCCATCAACGGTAATGTATCCGGATCGACCCCCGAATCTGCCTGCGGCACGACTGGTGCCATCTGACATCCGGTCAACAGGATTACCCCTGTCCATACTCCAGTCCACTTTATCACCCGGATCTCCTTGCTAACGCCTGATAGGGTCCGGTCATCATAAACCAGAACGAACAAAAAAATCGCCATGAGAAGACAGAATCCTGCCGCTAAGCCCTGTGGATGAGTTGTGTGGCTGGTACGTATAAACAGGTGAAGAAACTGAGGGTGGATTGCCCTGTGCATAAGTAGCCTCTTTATGCACAGCCTGCCAGGGGGGTTGTGAGCAACTTCAGAACAGTTACAGAACAACCTTTCAATCACTATAACCTATTGTTTTATATAAACTAAACATTGTTATATACAGATGTATAGCTGCCTAATAATAATCACTAAAATAAAAAGATCTTTATATACTTAACTTATTTTATTAGTTAATCAGCAAGACAGATTTCAGAAATTTACAGGCTGATATTACTGCTATGAAAGTTACCGAGAAGGCGTATCATCCAGCAGGTCTCAGCAACAGACAGGCGCTTTCTGAATAACCTGATCTGACCAGCTGGGTGTAAAAAATAGTGCACAGGCAGTCGCCATCAAAAGTCTATGCGTATAAAAAACGAACAGTTTCAGCGCTCAGTATTGCCGGGTATAATCTGCTTCCTCTTCTCCAGCTCAGCAGTCCTGCTCAGCTGTGGCGTTTATCCAGGTATTACGAGGTAAGACGGACGTGGATTATCCAACCCGCTTTGATGTCATTGTGATTGGTGGCGGTCATGCCGGTACAGAAGCAGCCTTAGCCGCTGCACGGCGCGGTGCGCAAACCCTGTTGTTAACACATAACATCGAAACTCTGGGGCAGATGTCCTGTAACCCGGCGATCGGTGGCATTGGTAAAAGCCACCTGGTAAAAGAAATTGATGCACTTGATGGTGCTATGGCACGAGCAACAGACCGTGGTGGTATCCAGTTCCGTACCCTGAACTCACGCAAGGGCCCGGCAGTACGAGCTACTCGCGCCCAGGCTGACCGAATTCTGTACAAGGCAGCGGTACGCGAAATTCTGGAAAACCAGCCTAATCTGATGCTGTTCCAGCAATCGGCAGATGATCTGATTGTTGAGGGCGACACTATTCGCGGTGTGGTCACACAGACAGGCATTCGCTTTCATGCGCCGTCAGTGGTGCTGACGGCGGGTACCTTCCTTGCGGGAAAAATTCATGTCGGGATGGAAAACCATGCCGGTGGCCGAGCTGGCGATCCGCCGTCCATCGCGCTGGCTGACCGATTACGCGAACTGCCTCTGCGGGTGGATCGCCTGAAAACGGGTACGCCACCACGTATTGATGCCCGTAGTGTTGATTTCTCGGTGATGCAGGAACAGCCTGGTGACAGGCCAACGCCGCTGATGTCTTTCATGGGCAAAGCATCAGAGCAGCCACGTCAGATCAGCTGTTACATCACTCACACCAATGAGCGCACCCACGATATTCTGCGCAGCGGACTGGATCGCTCACCGCTGTACACGGGGGTGATTGACGGGGTTGGTCCACGTTATTGTCCATCGGTAGAAGACAAGATCATGCGCTTCGCCGATAAGACCAGCCATCAGGTGTTTGTGGAGCCCGAAGGGCTGACCACCCATGAGTTGTATCCCAACGGTATCTCGACCAGTTTGCCGTTTGATATCCAGCTGGCGGCCGTTCGTTCTATCCGTGGCTTCGAAAATGCTCATATCACCCGGCCTGGTTATGCCATTGAGTATGATTACTTCAACCCGCAGGATCTGAAACACACGCTGGAAACCAAACTGATCAACGGCCTCTACTTCGCCGGTCAGATCAATGGTACAACCGGCTACGAAGAAGCCGGTGCTCAGGGCCTGCTGGCTGGTATCAACGCGGCATTGCGGGCCTTCGACCAGGAGCAGTGGTATCCCCGTCGTGATGAAGCCTACCTCGGGGTGCTGGTGGATGATCTGATTACGCTGGGTACATCAGAGCCGTATCGGATGTTTACCAGCCGGGCGGAGTACCGGTTGATTCTGCGAGAAGACAACGCCGATCTGCGCCTGACCGAGAAGGGACGGGAACTGGGACTGGTCAGCGATGCGCGCTGGCAGGCGTTCAGTGAAAAGCGTGAAGCCATTGAGCAGGAACAGCAGCGTTTGCGTGATAACTGGATTCAGTCCGGTTCCGTTGAAGCGGCTCAGCTCAATGCCAAGCTGAAAACACCGCTGAGCCGCGAATATACACTGGCTGACCTGATCAAGCGGCCCGAACTGAACTACGCTGATGTGGCCGGATTGAAGGGCCAGCCTGTGGGTAACCCTCAGGTCGCCGAACAGGTCGAAATTCAGTTTAAGTATGCCGGTTATATTGACCGCCAGAAAACTGAGATCGAACAGATGCGCAGGCAGGAAAATACGCCGTTACCCGCAGACTTTGATTATGACCAGGTGGGTGGGCTGTCCAATGAGCTGACCGCCAAGCTCAAGGATGTTCTGCCTGCGAGCATTGCCCAGGCATCCCGAATTCAGGGTATGACACCGGCAGCAATCTCGTTACTGCTGGTGTATCTGAAAAAATATCAACTGGCGAAAAAACAGGGAGGGGCACACTGATGGATGCTCAATACCGTCAACGTTTATGTCGGGGCATTGATGCGCTGCAGCTGTCCCTGACGGAACAACAGGTTGATCAGCTACTGGAGTACCTGGCCATGCTGATCAAGTGGAACAAGGCCTACAATCTGACCGCCGTGCGTGACCCGCTGGAGATGATCGACCGTCACTTGCTCGACAGCCTCAGCATCGTGCCGCATATCTGTGATGAGCGACTGATCGATGTTGGCAGCGGGCCTGGCTTGCCTGGTATTCCGGCAGCGATCTGCAAGCCGGAAATCGACGTCATCACCATGGACAGCAACGGTAAGAAAACCCGCTTTCAGCTACAGGTCAAAGCTCAGCTCGGGCTGGACAACCTGCGGGTTGAGCATGGTCGGGTTGAAGAATCGTCGACGCTTCCCGCCGGTCAGGTGATCTCCCGAGCATTTGCATCGCTGGACGCTATGATCACCTGGTGTCATACCCTGTGCCGTGAAGATGGTGTTTTTCTTGCCATGAAAGGGGTATACCCTGAGGCGGAACTGGCGGCCTTGCCGCAGGGATATGAGCTCAAGGACTGTCATCGCCTGAACGTACCGGGGACTGATGGTGAACGCCATCTGCTGATACTGGGGAGACGCTAAACGTGGCCCGGATTCTGACCATTACCAACCAGAAAGGGGGGGTGGGTAAAACTACCACCTGTGTAAACCTTGCTGCATCACTGGCCGCGACTAAAAAGCGTGTGCTGATGGTTGATCTTGACCCCCAGGGCAATGCGACCATGGGCAGTGGGGTCGATAAGCATACGCTGGAGCACTCGGTTTACGAGCTGCTGGTGGGTCAGACTGATGTACACCGGGCTATCGTGGCGAAATCGCCATCAGTTCCGTCAAGTTTCGACCTGATCGGGGCGAATGGCGACCTGACCGCTGCCGAAGTTGAGCTGCTGCAACTGCCACGCCGTGAGTTCAGGCTCAAAATGGCGCTGGCGGACGTAGCGGATGATTATGACTACATCCTGATTGATAATCCGCCCTCGTTGAACCTGCTGACGGTGAATGCATTGTCCGCTTCCAGCGGAGTGATTATTCCGATGCAGTGTGAGTATTATGCGCTGGAAGGCATTTCAGCGCTGATTGGCACCATTGATAAAATCAATAAACGGCTTAACCCGGCGCTGCAGATCGAGGGTATTCTTCGCACCATGTTCGATCCGCGTATGAGCCTGACCAAAGATGTCTCGGCCCATCTGATCGAGTACTTTGGCGATAAGGTTTACCGTACCGTGATTCCACGCAATGTGCGGCTGGCCGAAGCCCCCAGCCATGGTCTGCCAGCCCTGCTGTATGATAAAAACTCCCGCGGGGCGATGGCCTATCTGTCATTGGCTGGCGAACTGCTTCGCCGGACTGAACACAAAGCGGCCACGCGGGCGCAGGAGGGGTAATTATGGTGGTAAAAAAACGGGGCCTGGGGCGCGGTCTGGATGCACTGCTGAGCGGCGTCTCCAGTGACGGGTTTGAGCCCGAAAGTACAGCCACCTCAACCACCGGTGAGGGTTATCAGCTGCTGGCGGTTGAGCGGATTCAGCGAGGCAAGTACCAGCCCCGTCGCGATCTGGACCCCGTCGCCCTGGATGAGTTGTCCGCCTCGATTCGTGCACAGGGAGTTATGCAGCCGATCATTGTTCGTCCTGTTGCCCATGAGCGTTATGAAATCATTGCCGGTGAACGTCGCTGGCGTGCCTGCCAGATGGCCGACCAGGTGAAAATCCCGGTTATCATTCGTGATGTACCGGACGAAGCGGCGATTGCCATGGCGCTGATTGAGAATATTCAGCGTGAGAACCTCAATGCAATCGAAGAAGCGATGGCGCTCAGCCGCTTGCAAAGTGAGTTTGAGCTCACCCAGCAGCAGATTGCTGATGCCGTCGGCAAGTCTCGTTCGACGGTGGCCAACCTGCTCCGGCTGATGAGCCTGTGTGACGGGGTTAAAGCGATGCTGGAGTGCGGCGATCTGGAAATGGGTCATGCCCGCTGTCTGCTGACGCTGGATGAGCCGCGACAGCAAGCTGTGGCCAATGAGATCGTAGAGCAAGGACTCTCGGTGCGTGAAGCTGAGAAGCTGGCACGTAAAGCCCTGTCCGGGGTGGTGGTCCCCGTCGTTCGCCCTGAACGCCCGTTAGCGGACCCGGAGCTGGAGCAGGTTGCCGATGAACTGTCGCGCAAATATGCCACCCGGGTACAGATTGCGCCGGGGGCCAAAGGCCGTGGCAAAATTACCCTCAACTACGATTCTGCTGAATCATTACAGGCATTGCTGACTAATCTTCGCTAAATACACCGAAAGTACAATGAGTTACAAATTTTATGTGGCCAAAGTTGTAACCTGATTGCCTTGAATACAGGGCATCCTTGGTAGCGAAACTGTACGACGTTAGTGCAAACGGTAATATATCGGGTTGATGCGCTGCAACGAACTCCATATAATCCCCACGCTGATAAAAACGCATGCCGATAACGGTTGGTAGCAAGATTTTTGGGTTTGAAAAACGTTATGGGCCAGAGAAAGCAGCAACAGGGTGTCCATAGTCGTCGCACGAAGGCACGCATGTATCGGATTTACCTGATGCAAGTGGTGTTTGTCGGTTTGATAAGTGTTGTACTCTGGCTGTTTTATGGTCAAACTGCGGCGCTGTCTTCACTGGCGGCGGCGGCAATTTATCTTATTCCCAACATCTACTTTGCCAGTCGTGCGTTAAAACATCGAAACGACGATTCTGCCAGACATGTTCTGGCTCAGTTGTATGTAAGTGAAATATGGAAAATGGGAATGACGGCGTTGTTATTTGCCGCAGTATTTATGCTGGTTCGCCCGCTAAGCCCATTTTCCCTATTTGGCACTTACATACTGTTGCATCTCATTGGCTGGGTTGCGCAGGTAATGCTGAATAATCGGTTCCAGAAACTTTGAACGAGAGAAACTGAGAATGGCTAGCGGAACTGTCACTTCCTCAGAATATATAGCGCATCACCTTACCAACCTGACGTTTGGTAACCACCCGGATAAAGGCTGGGGCTTTGCGCATGGCGCGCAAGAAGCAGCTGAAATGGGCTTTTGGGCGATTAATGTGGACACTATGGTGTTCTCTGTTGGCCTGGGTCTGTTTTTCCTGTGGTTATTTCAGAAGGTTGCAAAATCCGCCACCGCTGGTGTGCCGGGTAATACCCAGAACTTCGTGGAAACCATCATCGAATTCGTTGATGACAACGTGAAGAGCATCTTCCATCACAAAAATGCGATGATCGCCCCGTTGGCGCTGACCATCTTTGTATGGGTTTTCCTGATGAACACCATGGACCTTATCCCGGTCGATTGGCTTCCGTTCATTGCTGCTGAAATGGGTGTGTCTTACCTGAAAGTGGTTCCAACCACGGATGTAAATGCGACCGCGGGTATGGCTCTTGCCGTATTTGCTTTGATCATTTACTACAGCATTCAGCAGAAAGGCGTTAAAGGCTTTGTTGCAGAGCTAACTCTGCAGCCGCTGGGCAAATGGCTACTGCCGTTCAACCTGTTCCTTGAAATTGTTGGCCTGCTGGCCAAACCGATTTCTCTGGCACTGCGACTGTTCGGTAACATGTATGCCGGTGAGATGATCTTTATTCTGGTTGCGTTGCTGCCTTTCTGGGCGCAATGGTTACTGTCTGTGCCTTGGGCAATCTTCCATATTCTAGTTATTACGCTGCAGGCGTTCATCTTCATGGTCCTGACAATTGTCTACCTGGCCATGGCGCATGATAGTCACTAAGCGTACTGACTGAATTTTTGATTTACTGATTTAACTTTAAATTTAACCTTGAAATTGTTTGCGGAGATAATCTGATGGAAATGGCATTGCTGTACATCGCTGGTGCGCTGATGATGGGTCTGGGTGCGGTAGGTGCTGCAGTCGGCATCGGTATCCTGGGCGGTAAATTCCTGGAAGGTGCTGCACGTCAGCCTGAACTGATCCCACTGCTGCGTACGCAGTTCTTCATCGTAATGGGTCTGGTTGATGCCGTACCTATGATCGGTGTTGGTCTGGGTCTGTACGTACTGTTCGCTGTTGCCGGCTAATAAGTAGACCGTTTTATCGACCCTTTATTGGGTAACTACTTTTTAGGACAACCGCGAGAGGTAATGGCGTGAATATCAATCTCACCATCATTGGTCAGGCCATCGCATTCGCTATTTTTGTTGCTTTTTGCATGAAATATGTGTGGCCGCCAATTACGGCTGCACTGGCAGAACGCAAGAAAAAGATTGCTGAAGGCCTGGACGCTGCTGAACGTGCTGCGCGTGACCTGGAACTGGCGAAAGAAAAAGCCGCTTCCAACATGCGTGAGAGCAAAGAGCAGGCAGCCGCCATCATTGAACAAGCCAATAAGCGGGCTAACCAGATCGTCGACGAAGCAAAAGAGCAGGCTACCGAAGAAGCCAACCGTGTTAAAACGGCTGCTCAGGCTGAAATCGAACAGGAAGCTAACCGTGCTAAAGAAGCGTTGCGTGCTCAAGTCGCTACGCTGGTTATAGCCGGTGCTGAAAAGATCCTGGAAGCTGCTATTGACGAGAAAGCCCACGCACAGCTGGTTGATAAGCTGGCTGCTGAGCTCTAAGCGAGGTGTACGATGGCTGAACTTAATACAGTCGCACGACCTTATACCAAAGCTGCTTTCGAGTACGCACTGGATAAGGGCAACCTCGATCAGTGGTCTGCTATGTTGTCCATTGCCGCGCAAGCGGCACAGGACAGCGAAATGGCCCTTGTGCTGGGTAACCCTGCTTTGACTAGCGAGCAGAAAGCCGAGCTGATTATTGCTGTATGCGAGAAACATCTCGACGAAGCGGGGACGAATTTTGTGTCCCTGCTGGCAGAAAATCAGCGACTGGCTCTGCTCCCGGAAATCTTTGCGCAGTTCGAGAACTTGAAAGCGAACCAGACTCAGTCAGTTGAACTGAAAGTCACCACCGCTTTTGATCTGACTGAACAGCAGCAACAGAACTTAACTCAGGCGCTCGGCAAAAAGCTGGGTCGTGAGGTGTCCATGACGACTGAGGTAGACAAGTCTATTCTCGGTGGCGTGGTAATCCGCACTGAAGACCTGGTAATCGATGGCTCGGTTCGTGCTCGTATTGCGAAACTGGCCGAAGCGATGAATTCCTGAGTGTGAGGAATAAACATGCAGCAACTGAATCCATCTGAGATCAGTGAGATTCTCAAGAAGCGCATCGAAAAGCTGGATGTGTCTTCTGAAGCCCGAAATGAGGGCACTATCGTCAGCGTATCCGATGGCATCATTCTGATCCACGGTCTGGCTGACGTAATGTACGGGGAGATGATTGAATTCCCTGGCGGCGTTTACGGTATGGCACTTAACCTGGAGCGTGACTCCGTTGGTTCTGTTGTACTGGGTGATTACCAGGGTCTGGTAGAGGGTATGACTGCGCGTTGTACTGGCCGTATCCTGGAAGTGCCGGTTGGCCCTGAATTGCTGGGTCGTGTAGTGGACTGTCTGGGTAACGCAATCGACGGTAAAGGTCCGATTGACGCTAAACTGACTGACGCTGTCGAGAAAGTTGCACCTGGTGTAATCGAACGTCAGTCTGTTGATCAGCCAGTACAGCTCGGTCTGAAAGCAGTCGATGCCATGGTACCTGTTGGTCGTGGTCAGCGTGAGCTGATCATCGGTGACCGTCAGACCGGTAAGTCTGCGATTGCGATCGACGCTATCATCAACCAGAAAGGCACTGGCGTTAAGTGTATCTACGTGGCGATTGGACAGAAACAGTCCACTATTTCCAACGTAGTACGCAAGCTGGAAGAGCACGGCGCGATGGATCACACCATCGTTGTTGCTGCAGGTGCTTCCGACCCGGCAGCCATGCAGTTCCTGGCGCCGTACGCCGGTTGTGCGATGGGTGAATACTTCCGTGACCGCGGTGAAGATGCTCTGATTGTGTTTGATGACCTGACTAAACAGGCATGGGCATACCGTCAGATTTCTCTGCTGTTGCGCCGTCCGCCAGGCCGTGAAGCCTACCCGGGTGACGTATTCTACTTGCACTCCCGTCTGCTGGAACGTGCATCCCGCGTTAACGCTGACTACGTTGAGAAGTTTACCAACGGTGAAGTTAAGGGCCAGACTGGTTCCCTGACCGCACTGCCGATCATCGAAACTCAGGGTGGTGATGTATCCGCGTTCGTACCAACGAACGTTATCTCCATCACTGATGGTCAGATCTTCCTGGAAACGGACCTGTTTAATGCCGGTATCCGTCCAGCGATCAATGCTGGTCTGTCTGTATCCCGTGTAGGTGGTGCAGCCCAGACCAAGATCATCAAGAAACTGGGTGGTGGTATTCGTCTGGCGCTGGCGCAGTATCGTGAGCTGGCTGCGTTTGCGCAGTTCGCTTCTGATCTGGATGAAGCGACCCGTGCTCAGCTTGAACACGGTCAGCGTGTAACCGAGTTGATGAAGCAGAAACAGTACACACCAATGTCCGTCGCGGACATGGGTCTGAGCCTGTACGCTGCCAACGAAGGTTTCCTGAACGACGTAGATCTGAACAAGATTCTGGACTTTGAAGCGGCCCTGATCGCGTACTTCAACAGCGAACACGCTGCTCTGATGGCGAAGATCGGCGAGTCCGGCACCTACGGTGACGACATCGCTGCAGAATTCAAAGCTGGCATTGAAAAGTTCAAGTCTACCCAAACTTGGTAATTACTCAGTTATGAGTACGTGGCCTGGGCGGGGCAACCCGCCAGGCCAGACGCTAAGTAAGGTTAAATAGGCGGAACTATGGCAGTCGGAAAAGAGATTAAAACGCAGATTGCGAGCATTGGTAGCACGCGCAAAATTACCAGCGCCATGGAAATGGTTGCTGCGTCAAAGATGCGCAAAGCCCAGGATCGCATGCAGTCGTCTCGCCCGTACGCCCGGAGTATCCGTGGCGTAATTCAGCACCTGGCCAAGTCCAACCCTGAATACAAGCATCTGTACTTGCAGGAACGCGATATCAAGCGCGTTGGCTTTGTGGTGGTGTCTTCTGACCGTGGCTTATGTGGCGGTCTGAACATCAACCTGTTCAAAGCAGCACTGGCAGACATGAAGGAACACAAGGCAAAAAATGTCGAAATTGACATTTGTGCACTGGGTTCCAAATCTGTCAGCTTCTTCAAGAGCTTTGGTGGCAACGTCGTATCAGCAAAAACACAGATGGGCGATGCCCCGGAAGTGGCTGATTTGATTGGCGCCATCAAGGTGATGCTGGACGCTTACGACGAAGGCAAACTGGATCGTCTTTACATCGTTTCTAACGAATTTGTAAATACGATGACCCAGACGCCAACCGTAGAGCAGGTACTGCCGCTGAAGGCAGAAGACGATGATGAGCATCTTAACCATCATTGGGATTACATTTACGAACCGGATGCCAAAGAGCTGTTGAACGGCTTGCTGGTACGTTACGTAGAGTCCCTGGTCTATCAGGCCGTGGTTGAGAACAATGCCTGTGAACAGGCAGCACGTATGCTGGCGATGAAGAGTGCAACTGACAACGCTGGCGACCTGATTGACGAGCTTCAGATGATTTACAACAAAGCTCGTCAGGCTGCGATTACTCAGGAAATTTCTGAGATCGTGAGCGGTGCTGCTGCTGTTTAAGACAGATAACAGGTTTAAAAGCTATGAGGATCCGAACATGAGTAGCGGACGTATTGTTCAGATTATCGGCGCGGTAGTCGACGTGGAATTCCCACGTGACTCTGTACCGAAAATTTACGACGCATTGAAGGTTGGTAAAACCGGCCTGACACTTGAAGTTCAGCAGCAGCTGGGTGACGGTGTCGTACGTGCAATCGCGATGGGCCAGACCGAAGGCGTGAGCCGTGGTCTGGACGTAGATAATACTGGCGCTCCGGTTTCCGTACCTGTTGGTACTGCAACCCTGGGCCGTATTATGGACGTGCTGGGTAACCCGATCGATGAGTGTGGTGATATCGGTGAAGAAGAGCGCATGCCTATTCACCGTAAGGCCCCTTCTTACGCAGAACAGGCAGCCTCTAACGAGCTGCTGGAAACCGGTATCAAGGTCATCGACCTGGTATGCCCGTTTGCGAAAGGTGGTAAGGTCGGTCTGTTCGGTGGTGCCGGTGTAGGCAAAACCGTTAACATGATGGAGCTGATCCGTAACATCGCGATCGAGCACTCTGGTTACTCCGTATTCGCTGGCGTAGGCGAGCGTACACGTGAAGGTAACGACTTCTACTACGAGATGAAAGAGTCCAACGTACTGGACAAAGTATCTCTGGTATACGGTCAGATGAACGAACCTCCTGGTAACCGTCTGCGTGTAGCGCTGACGGGTCTGACCATGGCAGAGAAGTTCCGTGACGAAGGTCGTGACGTACTGCTGTTTGTTGATAACATCTACCGTTACACCCTGGCAGGAACAGAAGTATCTGCACTGCTGGGTCGTATGCCATCGGCAGTAGGTTATCAGCCAACACTGGCGGAAGAGATGGGCGTTCTGCAGGAACGTATCACCTCAACTCACACGGGTTCTATCACGTCCATCCAGGCGGTATACGTACCAGCAGATGACTTGACTGACCCGTCGCCAGCGACCACCTTCTCCCACCTTGATGCGACGGTTGTACTGTCTCGTCAGATCGCGGAACTGGGTATCTACCCGGCAATCGATCCACTGGATTCCAGCTCTCGTCAGCTGGATCCACTGGTAATCGGTCAGGAACACTACGACATCGCGCGTAATGTTCAGGGTGTTCTGCAGCGCTATAAAGAGCTGAAAGACATCATTGCCATTCTGGGTATGGATGAGCTGTCTGAAGAAGACAAGCAGGCTGTAGGCCGAGCACGTAAGATTCAGCGCTTCCTGTCTCAGCCATTCTTCGTTGCAGAAGTATTTACCGGTTCTCCAGGTAAATACGTATCCCTGAAAGACACGATTCGTGGCTTCAGCGGTATTCTGAATGGCGAATACGATGCGCTGCCAGAACAGGCGTTCTACATGGTTGGCGGTATCGAAGAAGCGGTAGAGAAAGCCAAGAACATGTAATTGTTCTTCGTAGACTCACCTTTAAGAGGTAATAAACATGGCTATGACTGTTCATTGCGACATCGTAAGTGCCGAAGAAGAGATCTTCTCTGGTCTTATCGAGTTCGTATCGGTAACAGGTAGCCTGGGTGACCTGGGTATTTACCCAGGTCACGCTCCGCTTCTGACGGAACTGAAACCAGGCCCTGTCGAACTGCGTAAGCAGGGCGGCGAGCAGGATATTTTCTACGTATCCGGCGGCTTCTTCGAGGTTCAGGCACATAAGATTTCGATCTTGGCCGACACTGCACTGCGTGCAAGTGACCTCAACGAAGCGTCTGCTCAGGAAGCGCAGAAACTGTCTCTTATACACATCTCCGAGCCCACGAGACCGAGGCTGATCTCGTA
>OJDH01000250.1_pt1 | contig 33482 bp, 35 predicted proteins | sample 1592761 | NCBI WGS metagenome assembly OJDH01 (sample SAMN05416855, study PRJEB24817) | seawater metagenome | isolation source: Sea water | place: Canada:Atlantic | collected 2013-11
TACGAGATCAGCCTCGGTCTCGTGGGCTCGGAGATGTGTATAAGAGACAGAAATAATATAGATCTCTCTCAGCTAGACCAGATGACTACCGCATTGGAAGCATCTGGGGATGTCATGTACGAATGGGACTTGGCAACCGATAGCTTGATGTGGCTAGGTCGGATATCCACGTTGTTTGGCCTGGAAGCTAAACTCGTGCCTACCTCTGGTGAAACATTTCACAACCGGATCAACCCTGAAGACCTTCCCTCGCGGATGCGAAATCTGACTGATCACTTCGCAGGCGAAGCCTATTACGACTGTGAATATCGGGTACGTGATGGGGCTGGTAACTTTCAGTGGGTACATGATCGGGGCGCTGTTGAGGTTTCAACCAGTGGATCTCCCACGCGATTAACAGGAGTTTTACGCCCGGTTACGATTAGAAAGCAGGCCGAGGCCCGATTGGAATACCTCGCAAGCTATGATGAGCTTTCTGGACATTTTAATAAATTACGACTTCGAGAATCCCTTGATTTTGCGCTTGAACAAGCGATTCGTTACGACAACGAAGGTGCTTTTCTTGCTGTTGGTGTTGACCATCTCGGAATGATTAATACGGCTTACGGGTTTGAAGCTGGTGATGCTGTGCTTGTTGAAGTTGGAGAGCGGCTTGATAAAAGCATCAGAGGGGCTGATATCGTCGGAAGGCTGGGCGGTGATCGCTTTGGCGTCATCATGAGTGTTGCGACGGTAGAAGAAGCAGATGCGATTGCCGATCGTGTATTGCAAATGGTACGCGAAACCCCTTTTGAAATTAATGGCGAGAGAATCTATGTGACTGTATCTGTTGGCTTTGTCATATTTCCTGAACAGACAAAAACTAGTTTTGATGCTTTTGCCAAAGCTGAAAGTGCTTTGCTGGATGCAAAATCGAATGGTCGGGACTGTGTGAAACACTACAAGCTGACAACAGAGCAATGTGAGAATTATCGCACCTCGATGGTTATTGGTGAAGAAGTAAAGTTGGCGTTAAAAGAAGATAGGGTCGCGTTGGCTTATCAGCCGATTGTCGATGCGCAAAGTCATGAACTGGTCTTGGTTGAAGCCCTGTTGCGAATGTATAATCGTGATGGAGAGATCGTCCCGGCAGGTATGTTTATACCGGTTGTCGAGCAGCTTGGGATGATGCGCGTTATTGATCGCCGCGTGCTCGAACTGGCCCTCGAAGATCTCGTACGTTACCCCCACATTACCATGGCTTTGAATATCTCAGGCTTAACGGCTTCTGACAGAAGCTGGCTCCGAGCTCTTACGTCAAAAGTAAAATCTCGTCCTGATCTTGCCGAAAGGCTGATTGTCGAGATTACCGAAACAGCAGCGTTACATGATTTGGAAGAATCTGCGCGCTTTGTGTCTGCGGTGCGGCAACTGGGATGTAAGGTTGCAATAGATGACTTTGGGGCTGGATATACAACATTCCGCCATCTCAAGACTTTGACCGTCGATATTATCAAAATCGATGGCTCTTTTATTGCCGGGATATTGGATAGCGAAGAAAACCAGATCTTTGTGCGGAACCTATTAGGACTGGCAAAAGCCCTTAATCACACAACGATTGCCGAGTTTGTTGAAACTGCAGAAGAAGCAGAGTTTCTTGCAAATGAAGGAATTGATTTACTACAGGGGTTCCATTTCGGAAAGCCAGAGATTTCACCCGATTGGATTATCGAAGAAAATCTAGTCGACAATACAGTCTCTTTTCCGCAGCCAAAAGTAATCGCGTGTGAGTAGATAAAAATATTTAAAAAAAGGGGCTTTCAGGTTTACTGAAAGCCCCTTTTTTTAACCGGATTTTTTGCTTAATTCATCGAGTTGCTTTTGCAATTGCTCAACCTGGGTCTTGAGGTCGTTTAATCCCCCTCCTTCTGGAGACGGGGGGGCGCTAGAGCGTTGCTCAGGCGGCTGTTCTGGTGAGGGTGAGGCGGTGCTGCCACCCTCTTGAAAGGGGGAAAGCATGCGCATGGCATTTTCAAACAGGGCGAGATTCTGCTTGTTCATCTCATCCAAATTTCCGAATGGGAATATGCCGCCAAAAGTTTCCTGTACGGACTGGCGCATTTTATCCTGATTTTCAGAAAATCCATCCATCATGTGTTCCAGATATTTAGGAACGACCCACTGCATGGAATCACCATAAAGGCCTATCAATTGTCGTAAGAAGGAAATTGGTAAAAGGTTTTGTCCTTTACTTTCTTCTTCCACAATAATTTGCGTCAATACGGAGCGGGTAATGTCATTACCAGATTTTGCATCATAGACAATGAAGTCTACATCGTCCTTTACCATCTGACACAGATGATCAAGTGTGACGTAGCTGCTCGTCGACGTATTATAAAGTCGTCTGTTTGCATATTTTTTAATGACAATTGCTTCGTCATTGGTCCCTGATTTTGAGGTCGCCAAGATCCTCGCCTCCAATGCTTATTATATATTACCAGCTTTTTGCTGCTGGGTGAGTGATGTTTGTGCACTGCTTCTTAAATATTGCTGCGCTGCGATGGGGTCTGTCAATGAAGAGCACGTAAAAGGCTTAAAAAAAGGATATTTTTGTCCGAAAATGCCGTTGCTTGTGCGAATATAGCATTTGGCGTTGCGATATTAGTTGAAATGAAGCTGGGGAAGAGGGCGTTGGAAAACGAAAATGATATTGAAACTTTGGCCGAAGATTATTTGAATTTATGGGTTTCGTATGTTTCAAAGCAAAACTTGATGCCATGGGATGTGTCCAAAAATTCTCCTCCCGAACTTGAAGGGCTGTACAGACAATGGGAAGCTTTTTATCATAAGATAATCGACGCCAATCAATTCTCCAGCGGTTTTGTTCCAACAGTACCTCAAAAAGGCGCAACAAAGTATGATGAAGAGGATCGATCGCAAAACCAGCCCTGTTCCTCTCCCGTTTCACATGATGTCAGCCCTGATGAGCTTGCACAGCTCAAAGATCGGCTTGGGCTTCTTGCAAAACAAATTTCCGAACTCGAAGCAACAAATCGAGATTCCGGAAAAAATGATGCAGGAGATAACGGATAAACTGAGTGGAGAGGATCAACTCAAATTTGCTATGGCTCTTGAGCAGGCAATCCAAAAGAAATTTCGTTTATATCAAGATGGCATAGAGCGTTACCAACAACATCCCTATCAACGGGAGGCCCTGGATGCATCTGTTTTCTGGTCTCAGGGATCTGCTTGTTTAAGAGATATTGCCCCAAAAGATAACGGTTATCCTGTCTTTGTTATCCCGTCCTTGGTTAATCGTTACTACATTCTGGATCTTATGGAGGATAACAGTTTCCTTCGCTGGCTTGGCAAAGAAGGCTGGCGCCCTTTTGTTATGGATTGGGGAGCACCTGGTGATGCGGAAAAGGCATTTGGGCTTGAGGATTATATCTGCGAATACCTGAAACCTGCCCTAAGACAAGTGAAAGAGAAAACAGGGGTGCCGCCCATTCTGCTTGGTTATTGTATGGGGGGCACGCTTTCAGTGGCGCTGGCAAATTTGTGCCAAGACGATATCTGTTCTCTGGTATTAATGGCCAGTCCCTGGGATTTTCACAAAGAGCAAGATCAAAGAGGTGATCAAAGACAAGCCCATGAACAAGAGAATAGGATTCAGCAGCAAGGAGCTTGGCTTTCGAGTTTGTTGCCATTAATCGATGCGCAGGGCGAAATGCCACAAGAGCTCCTGCAAACTCTTTTTGCATCTTTAGATCTGACTCTTTCGCTTAGAAAGTTCTCGGCCTTTACCCGTCTAAAAGAACAGAGTGTTGAAGAGAGAAACTTTGTTGCTCTGGAGGACTGGTTGAATGACGGAGTCTGTTTGACAGCGAAGGTATCCAGAGAATGTTTCGAGGGATGGTATGGGGACAATTCACCAGAACAAGGGACTTGGTCGATCGAAGGGAAAAAGATTAACCCCTCGAACCTGGATGTCCCGGCACTATCCGTAATTTCAAGCCGAGACCGTATTGTACCAGCAGAGTCTTCTTATGCATTGGCCGAGAAAATATCAAAAGGGACTGTCCTTGAGACTCCCTTGGGGCATATAGGAATGATTGTGAGCCGCAGTGCACAATCAAAAATTTGGACTCCGGTGTCTGATTGGATGAAACAAATAGTGACATGAAATTGCAATATAATTTCAATATTAGACATTGTTTGTAATTTTATATGTCAAAAAATTGTAATAATCCCTTGATTTATTATTCCTAAGATCGTTATGGTTCTTTATTGATTTTGCAGTGCAGCATTTGTTGCTCTGGTTGAGTTGGGTATGATTATGGTCTGGTTTGGTAAACGCGTTGTACAAACTTTTGATCTTATCTACCTAATCGATAGGTAATTAAGATACAGCTTTTTGAAAGGTATCTGTAATGTCTGGTGTAGTAATTGTTGGGGCTGCTCGAACTCCAGTCGGCGCTTTTGGTGGAGGTCTTTCGACCGTACCAGCTGCTGAACTTGGTACGGTAGCTATTCGCGAAGCGCTGGCCCGTGCGGGGGTTGCGCCTGAAGACGTTGATGAAGTTATTCTTGGTCAAATTTTATCCGCAGGCGAAGGTCAAAATCCTGCGAGACAGGCCGCTCTCGGCGCTGGAATTCCGAGTGACAAGACTGCATATCTTATTAACCAGATCTGTGGGTCGGGGTTGAGAACGGTTGCTCTTGGATATCAGTCTATTGCCCTTGGGGACGCTGACGTAGTGGTTGCTGGTGGACAGGAAAACATGAGTTTGGCCCCACATGTGTCTCACATGCGTACCGGAACCAAGATGGGTGATGTGAAGCTCGTTGATACCATGATCAAGGATGGTCTCTGGTGTGCGATGAACGATTATCATATGGGCAAAACAGCGGAAAACGTTGCTGAAAAATTTGGCATCACACGTGAAGATCAGGATGCCTTTGCTGCGGCTTCGCAACAAAAGGCAGCGATTGCTCAAGAATCTGGAAACTTTAAGGATGAGATTGTTCCTGTAACAGTCAAAAGCCGTCGTAGTGAAACCGTTGTTGAGGTTGATGAACATCCCAAGCCAGGTACAACGGCAGAAGGACTTGGTAAACTTCGCGCGGCTTTTGATCGCGAGGGAACGGTTACTGCAGGTAATGCTTCAGGGATCAATGACGGCGCAGCAGCGGTTGTTATGATGTCCGAAGAAAAAGCTAAAGAAAAAGGCGTGAAGCCTTTGGCTAAAATTGTATCTTGGGCCACCGCGGGTGTGGACCCGGCCATTATGGGGACTGGTCCTATTCCGGCATCACGCAAAGCGCTAAAAAAAGCGGGTTGGGATATTGGTGATCTTGATCTGGTTGAAGCGAATGAAGCGTTTGCCGCACAGGCTGTGGCGGTAAACCGTGAGCTCGGTTGGGACACGGACATCGTAAACGTAAATGGTGGCGCGATTGCCTTGGGGCATCCAATTGGCGCTTCTGGGGCACGCGTTTTGGTAACGTTACTTTATGAAATGGAGCGCCGGGATGCCAAAAAAGGGTTAGCAACTCTTTGTATCGGTGGTGGACAGGGTATTGCCCTGTGCATCGAGCGCGATTGAGAAAATGAGGAGAAGGTCGATGAAAAAAATTAAAACAATCATCATCGACCTAAGCCTTTGTAAACGGGTTGCCTTCGTCCGGGGGGCAACCTTTTTTTGTGCGTTTGATTCTGTTCTTCGTCCCTGAGGTTCGGAATCAAGTCACATACACATTGGGGTCATACCCAGAGACAACAAATAATGAAGGGAAAATATAATGTCTCGTGTAGCTCTTGTGACTGGGGGTACCAGAGGAATTGGTGCGGCTATTTCTATTGCCTTGAAAGAGGCCGGGTACAAAGTGGCGGCAAGTTATGCTGGGAATGACGAAGCTGCACAAAGTTTTCGTGATGAAAACGCGATCGCGGTTTTCAAATGGGATGTTGCAGATTTTGATGAATGCCAGGCTGGAATTGATCAGGTTGTAAAGGAATTAGGACCCATTGATGTGTTGGTAAACAATGCGGGAATTACCCGTGATACAACATTGCACAAAATGGATCTGGCGAAATGGGATGCGGTGATTAACACCAACTTAAATTCTCTCTTTAATATGACACGGGGTGTCATTGAAGGCATGAGAGAACGCAAGTTTGGAAGAATCGTTAGCATATCTTCGATCAATGGCCAGAAGGGGCAATTCGGACAAGCAAATTATGCTGCGGCTAAGGCTGGTGTGATCGGTTTCACCAAGTCGATTGCCCAGGAAAATGCCAGTAAAGGGATTACGGCGAATGTCGTAGCTCCGGGGTATATTGGGACTGAAATGGTACGTGCGGTACCAGAAGAAATTCTCAATACAAAAATTATCTCTCAGATACCCGTCGGTCGATTGGGAGAGCCAGAAGAGATTGCGGAATGCGTGGTGTTCCTTGCTTCTGAAAAGTCCGGTTTTATAACGGGCTCCACTCTCACCGCGAATGGTGGCCAATATATGGACTAATTATCGTCCATATATATGTAATAAAATACCCGCTTGTTCAGCCCTCTACTGATACAGCGGGTATTTTTATGTCCGAAGTCTTTATTGCGCCACAAACGCGCGATAAGTAATCCATAATCTGTATGACCTATTCTCTTGGAGTTCCTATACCCATGATTTCTTACCCTGATTTAATCATTTTTGATTGCGATGGCGTGCTGGTAGACAGCGAGGTTCTCGCATCTCGGGTAGTATCGGAAACACTGAGTGAATATGGTATCAACATAAACGTTCAAGAGGTCTCAGAAAATTTCGCGGGCTATACGGATGAAGCTATTCGAGATCATTTTTGTTCGAAGACTGATGTTCGTCTCCCCAAAAATTTTGCACAGATTATTGAAGAAACAACAATCTCATACATTCCAGCTGAATTGAAGACGCTGCCTTTTATCAAGGAGACCCTTACTAACCTGGGATACAGTTATTGTGTAGCTTCGAATAGCCGAACCGATCGCCTCAATAGCGCATTGGATTCAACTGGATTGATGGATTATTTTCCGAGTGAGAGACGATTTAGTTCGTCCATGGTTACACACCCTAAGCCAGCACCTGATCTTCATCTTCTTGCCTGTTCAAAGATGGGTGTATCCCCTGAACAGGCCCTTGTGATCGAGGATACCTCAACGGGAGTATCTGCTGCGGTCGCTGCGGGAATATCTGTGTTTGGCTTTATTGGCGCTGAACATATCACAGACCCTAAAGCGCAATCCTTAAAATTGATTGATGCTGGCGCAATCGCCGTATTTGACGATATGCGCCAGCTTAATACCATGTTGCGTGATTACTCCGCAGCCTAGCTTTCAGGGCTCCAACCCGGTTCTGCTAGCTCAAACCGATCGAACTCAAATGCAGGCGCAACAGTGCATCCAACCAAGGCCCAGCCATCTTCGGCACTGGCTGCTTGCCAGTGTTGTTCAGGAATAACAAATTGTGGTGTTTGGCCGGCCAAAACATCTGGCCCTAACGTTACGACTTGCTCTTGTTTGCCATCGTGAGACTTAAGAACAAGAGGGCTTCCTGCATACCAATGCCACATCTCCACAGCATCAATGCGGTGCCAGTGAGAACTTTGGCCCTTTTCCAAAAGAAAGAAAATAGCGGTCTGGTCTCCTCGTGCACCATCTTCGGGGTCGTGGCGATATGTTTCTTTGTACCAACCTCCTTCGGGATGGGGTTGGAGCTCAAGCTTGTCGATGATTTCTCTGGCAGTCTGGTTCATTACATTTAGCTTTTGATTGGGGGTGCGAGACCTAGGTCTTAAGCGCCTTCAGGTGGGGAAGTCTTGATAAAAGAAGGGCGGCGGGAAATCTCTTCAAACCATTTTGTCAACGCAGGACAATCTTTGCGCCAATTCTCGTCTGCATATCGAAAATCGAGATATCCAAGCGCGCAAGCCAGAGTGATTTCACCGATCCCAAATGTATTTGCAAATTTACCAGCAGATAGAGCGGCTTCAAAAAACTGCAATGTCTTGTCAATTTTCATACTTTGGCGTTTGTGCCATTCGTCCCATTGCATATCCGCCGGGCGCTGGCGTCTCTCTACAGTACGCTGGATGCTTGCGTCCATAATGCCATCGGCTAGGGCATGAAAATTGTTGGTCTGCCAACGGGCTTCACCCGAACGCGGCGCCAGGGGGTTTTCTTCTGATAGGCTATCCAAATAATCACAAATTACGGGAGAATCACAAAGAACAGTACCTTCTCTGGTCGAGAGGGCAGGAACTTTACCGAGAGGGTTTTGATTCCATATGTCCGACTCCGTCGTGAAAGTTGCCATTGGGGTAACTTCGATTTCATTTTCTAAGCCTTTTTCCATCGCGACCATTAGGACTTTACGAGCATAGGGAGATGTCGATGAAAAACAGAGTTGCATGGTCATTTTTTGGAAAGCTCCTGTTCGATTTTAAAATAGTGAATTGGGCAGACGATGCTGCGATTAAAAGTTATCTTTGCGCAAGCGAATTTCTTTAAAAACCTCGGCGTCGGTGGCAGATACCATTTTCAGCTGTTCTCTAATTTGTGGGTCGTTTGGACGCAGAAATGGATTGGTCTTGAACTCTTCATCCAGTGTACTTGGAACAGTTGGCTTACCTTCACTCCGAAGTTTTCTTATTTCAGCAACACGCTGAATTAAATCTTTATTTGTGGGGTCAATCGTGAGGGCAAATTCAGCATTTGCTAAGGTGTATTCATGAGCACAATAAACCACGGTTTGTTTTGGCAGGCTAAGATATTGTTGTAACGATTGCCACATCATCTCTGGCGTGCCTTCGAATAGTCGGCCGCAGCCGAGGGCAAAGAGACTGTCACCTGGAAATAGGATACCTGATTTTTCGAACCAGTAGGCAATGTGACCAAGGGTATGGCCGGGGACATAAAATACTTTGGCAGTTTGGGATCCAAAAGTCAGGGTGTCCCCCCCATCAACAGTCTTATCGAGATGTTCTATCCGATGGGTGTCTTTTGTCGGGCCTGTTACAGTCGCGCCTGTTTGGGCTTTAATCTCGGCAACGCCATCGACATGATCGTAGTGATGGTGTGTGAGGATCACATCTGTTATCTGCCAGCCTAGGCGTTTGGCTTCGTTCAAAACAGGTTTGGCATCTCCTGGATCGATAACCGCGACAGCCCCGGTTTCATTATCTCGTAGAAGATAACAATAATTGTCACTAAGGAGGGGGATCTGTTTGACGTTAATCATGGTCTTCATCGTTCCAGTCAAAGGCTGTTAATTATACTGTCTTGATTATTGTCTTGGGATTTTCATTTGTTTACGTGATATTAGCGTCCTATGTTTTAAAGATCGACTGCCGTTTTTCTTTTTGCGAAAAGTTCAGGAATCGGCTGTAATTTGTGGCAGAGAGTAGAATGTGGACTGACGTTGTTAATCTTCAAGGATTCTACAGCACCCGTTTAGGGGAGACTGCTGCACATGTAATCCGTGGTAATATTAGAGATCACTGGAAGGATGTGCGCGGGAAATCTATCCTTGGGCTTGGTTATACCACGCCTTATCTGACACAATTTGAAGATGAAGCCGAGCGGGTTATGGCTTTTATGCCAGCCTCACAAGGTGTTTGCCACTGGCCCAGAGGCGGCCCCGGGAAAGTTTCCCTGGTTGATGAGACGATGCTGCCGTTGCCAGATTATTCTGTTGATCGGGTGCTGTTGGTACATGGCTTGGAAAGCAGCGAATATCTTCGGGATATGCTTTGTGAAATTTGGCGTGTGTTAACAAGTGATGGCAGGTTGTTAATCGTTGCTCCTAATCGGCGAGGTATTTGGGCACGTGTTGATAAAACACCTTTCGGTTGGGGCCATCCCTTTAGTCGATCTCAAATTTCGCAGTTACTAAACGATACCTTGTTTGTCCCAATAAGTACCAATCGCTCACTTTATGTTCCGCCAAGTCAGCGATTAACGATCCTGCAAGCAGCTTCGGCGTGGGAGCGAATGGGGAAGCGATTTTTCCCAACCTTTGCAGGTGTTTTAACTGTTGAGGCAGGTAAACAGCTATACGTTCCTGGCACACCTAAAAAAGTACAAGGACTCAGGCGACCAAGTTTGGCCAATGTACCGCAAGCATTTCAAAATAACTCTCGTGTTGGGGATGCCGAGGGAAATACCGAGGTTTAAATAGGTAAGGTGTCTTCGCCATCAGCAGCAACACTGAGAGGATCGCGTATCCTGGATATTTCATCCTTCCTTAGGGCTGAAACTGACCCTGTCTTTCAATCTCTCTAATCGTCCAAAGACTGATATTGTCGTTAGCTGTGAGAACGAAGCCCCTCATTTGTTCTTTCGGAATAGGTTATCTGTAAGAAGGATCACCTGTCGCTCTTTTGAAGAACTACAGGTGATCAATATTAATCCCGATCAAGCAAGAAAATCGCTTGCTGCCCGGTTAAGTTGGGAAATATGAGATTTTTCTGTTGTCCTTTTTGATCAAGGAATAATGTTTTTGCAATTTTGATATTCATGTCTTCACAAAGAGCAAAAAAGTCATTGATCGTGCAAAAATGAATGTTAGGTGTTTCGTACCACTGAAAAGCCAATGACTTTGTTACTGGCATTCTTCCTGCCAATGACAGGCTGGCACGCACCCGCCAGTGACCAAAGTTTGGAAAAGACACGATAGCACGATGCCCAATCCTCAGGAGCTCTTCTAAAACATGCCGAGGACTATGGGTTGCCTGAATGGTTTGACTTAATATGGCGTAGTCTACAGCATCGTTTGGATAGTATTGTAGATCCGTATCCGCATTACCCTGTATGACAGATAAGCCCCGGCCAACGCACTGGTTCACCCCTTTTTGTGAAAGCTCGATCCCTCGACCGGAAACGGATTTGTTATGGGTGAGATGGTCTAGCAAGGCACCATCTCCACAACCAATGTCAAGAACACGGCTATCGGGCTCGATAATATCGGCAATGAGTTTAAGGTCGGTCCGCAAAGTTATGTCTCTGTGTTTCATTATCTTACCCTTGGCCACCTTTCCTATCGCTGCGGCCATTAAACCAGCGCTCAGCACAGCCCTTGATGAAACCGTCGACCGTTTCATGGAAACCAGGTTCCTTTAACAAGAAGGCATCGTGTCCGGCGTCACTCTGTACTTCAACAAAAGAGACGTCTGCGGCAACCGCGTTCAAGGCGTGAACAATTTCGCGATTAGCGCTTGTAGGGAATAACCAGTCACTTGAGAACGAGATTACACAAAACCTAACGGGCGAATCCCTAAAAGCATCTGCCAACATGCCATTGTGTTCTTCGGCAAGATCAAAGTAATCCATCGCTCTGGTGATATAGAGATAGGAATTGGCATCAAAACGTTCGACAAAGGTAAAGCCCTGATGTCGCAAGTAGCTCTCGACCTGAAAATCTGCGTCAAAGCCGTAGGTTAGATTTTTTCTGTCTTGCAGGCGTCGGCCAAATTTCCTGTGGAGCGCCGGTTCTGAAAGATAAGTAACGTGGGCTGTCATCCTTGCAACAGAAAGGCCCGCTCGGGGAACTTTATTCTCTTCCAAATAGGCGCCATGACACCAGTTGGGATCTGCCATGATGGCTTGTCGACCAACCTCGTGAAAGGCTATGTTTTGTGCGGTATGCCGTGGAGCTGTTGCAATTGGAATAGCAGCGAAAACCATTTCAGGATAGCTGACAGCCCATTGCAACACTTGCATACCGCCCATAGATCCGCCGATGACGCAGAATAATTTTTTGATGCCGAGGCTTTCGACAAGTCGTTTTTGTGCGCGAACCATATCCCCAATGGTAATGACGGGGAAGTTGAGCCCATAAGGTTTACCTGTTTTGGGATCTGGAGAAACCGGGCCCGTGGAGCCCATGCAGCCGCCAATGACGCTGCTGCAGATTACGAAATACTTATCAGTGTCTACGGGCTTACCTGGCCCAACCATCATGGCCCACCATCCGGGCTTTTGTGTGATCGGATGAGTTTCAGAGACAAACTGATCACCGGTTAAGGCATGGCAAATGACAATGGCATTGCTTTTGTCGGCGTTTAAGGAGCCGTAAGTCTGATAAGAGACCTCTATGGGCCCGATCTCAATACCACTATCCAAGGGCATAGGTTCGTCAAAAACAACCTTTTTCCCCGGTATAGTCACAGATTTATCTTGAATTTGTATTTCAAGAGAGTTGTCATCGGTCATGGTATTTGAGTAGCCTCAATCATAATTTTTGTCGGCATAAATCCGGATCTTGCAATTAACGTCGTCGTTGATAACAAGTGTCCATGATCGGGTCGTTGCCCTAGTAATATATATCCCTGTCTTTACAGGGGAGTAATTCACAAGGGCCTTTTTTAACATTGATGATTGTTTTTATCCTTGAGGCGGCTTTCAATCAAGAAAGAACGAAAAGGGAAGGTTTAGAGGAATCTTTTCTTTTACTTTTCAATCTGGCTATGTCTATCTCTTCACTGGATTTGAGGAACACAGGCTAGGCATCATGTCTGATATGGACAAACTTTCCGATCTCCGTAACCAGATCGACGAAATTGATATACAACTTCACGACCTGTTGATGAAACGGACCGAAGTGGTACAGGCTATTGGTGCCCAAAAAGGTGATGCCGTAAGAAATTTGAGCGCAGGACGCGAGGCTCAGGTTTTAAGGCGTATGGTCGAACGCCACCAAGGGGCCTTGCCAAAATCTGCAATCGTTCGGTTTTGGCGAGAAATATTTGCCAGCGCGGCTCAGTTGGAAGGTGGCATAAGTGTTGCCGTTCATGCACCTGAAAACGATAACCGATTTTATGATTTGTCACGTGAGCACTTTGGCATGGAGACTCCAATCTCCAGCCGACAAACAGTTATGAGTGTTCTTCGGGAAGTGACCGACGGGCAAGCGAGTGTTGGAGTTCTCCCCCTACCACAAGGTGAAGCAAATCCTTGGTGGCTTTCGCTTGCTCAGGGCGAAGGGGCTACAAAGACTCGCATCGTTGCACGTTTGCCTTTCTTTAATGCGGGAGGTTCCGACGGCACTGAAGCCGTAATCGTCGCATCAAACGCTCAGCAAAAAACGGGTAACGATCGAAGCTATGTTGTTGTAGAATCTTCTGAGCCTCTTTCGCGTTCAACACTCATTGATCTTCTCGAAAAATCAAACCTCAATCCTTTAAATATTCTAATCCACACTCCCGATTCTTCAGTTTGTCTTCAACTGATTGAGGTGGATGATTATGTAGCGCCAGGCGATGAGCGTCTGGCTCAACTAACCGATCTTTCAGACAAGCGAATTACGCATGCTTGGACGATTGGTGGTTATGCCGTTCCTCTGACGGACGCATAACAAGTCGACAAACAGGTCGATGTAATTTCAGTAAATAAGAGAGTTTTTACAATGGCTTTAAAACCGCAACCCGGAATTATGGATGTTTCACCTTATGTCGGTGGAGAATCTAAAGTTGAAGGTGTCGATCGGATTTGCCGCTTGGCTTCGAATGAAAACCCCCTTGGTGCTTCAGACGCAGCTAAAAAAGCTTATCACGTAATCGTCGACGATCTTCATCGATATCCGGACGGTGGTTCTTATTTACTCAGACAGGGAATTGCGGAAGCTGAAAACCTCAATGCAGATCATATCGTCTGTGGAGCAGGGTCGGATGAGCTGCTCGGATTGTTAATACGTGCCTATGTCGGTGTTGGCGATGAGATCGTTTACAACGAACACGGATTTTTGATGTACCCAATCGGCGCGAAAACGGCTGGTGCGATACCTGTTAAAGCACCTGAAAAAGATCTTCGGATTGACGTGGATGCCATGCTGGCGGCAGTAACGGACAAAACTAAAATCGTATTTTTAGCTAATCCCAATAATCCCACAGGAAGTTATGTCTCTGAACAAGAACTGCGCAAGCTTCGGGCAGAATTAAACCAGGATGTGTTGCTGGTAATCGATGCTGCCTATTGCGAATACGTTGATAGCCCTGATTACATCAGTGGTGCTGCTTTGGTTGAAGAGTACGATAATGTTGTCATGACAAGAACCTTCTCCAAAATTCACGGTTTGGCCGCGTTACGTTTGGGCTGGGCATATTGTTCTGCTGAAGTGGCTGATGTCTTAAATCGCGTTCGTGGACCTTTCAATGTCAGTTTAGCAGCACAGACTGCAGGCGTTGCCGCGATTAAAGATAAAGCGCATCTCGAACGCTCAAGAGACCTTAATGCCCGTTTGCTAAATTGGTTCCGTCAACAACTGGCAGAGCTCGGTTTACTAACCCACGATTCCGTTGCGAATTTTGTTCTGGTTAATTTTGATGCTGATAGCCGGGCTAATGCGGCGATTGAGTTCCTGAAAAACAAAGGTGTTCTTGTGCGCGGAATGGCGGCCTATGGCTTGCCTGCTCATCTTAGGATCAGCATTGGAACAGAAGATGAAATGAGGGTGGTGGTCGATAGTCTCACCGCATTTATAAATGAATGATGCAAAAGAACCTCTATTTAACAAAATAGCTCTGATCGGTATTGGCCTGATTGGATCGTCCCTTGCTCGTGCAACAAGGCAACGTGGCTTGGCCCGTGAGATTGTTGCCTGTGCGCGGAGCAAGTCTACTCGTGACAAAGTTATGGAACTGGGAATTGCGGATGCCGTTTATGAAACGCCAGACGAAGCAGTTCAGGACGCGGATCTCGTCATTCTCTGTACGCCCGTTAGTACTTATGATGATTTGGCTTTGGCAATGTCACCGTCCTTGAAGCCGGGGACGATTGTCAGCGATGTTGGTTCTGTAAAAGAATCGGTTATACGGGATGTCGGGCAGCACCTGCCCGATGGTGTTCATTTCGTACCAGGTCACCCGATTGCGGGAACAGAGCACTCTGGACCAGAGGCAGGCTTTGCTGAGCTGTTTGACGGCCGCTGGTGTATTCTTACTCCTCCTGTTGGAACGAATGCAGAGGTCTTGGCGAAGATTACAGCTTATTGGGAAGCATTGGGGAGCATGGTTGAAATCATGACTGCTCATCATCACGATAAGGTTCTGGCTATCACTTCTCACCTTCCGCATCTAATCGCCTATACCATTGTTGGTACAGCGACCGATTTGGAAGAGAGCCAACAAGCAGATGTGGTGAAGTTCTCAGCGGGTGGTTTCCGGGATTTTACCCGAATTGCTGCTTCTGACCCGATCATGTGGCGTGATGTTTTCCTGAATAATCGTGAGGCCGTGTTGGAGATGTTACAACGCTTCTCTGAAGATCTCTCTGTTCTTCAGCGTGCAGTGCGCTGGGGTGAAGGTGATGTTCTCGAGGATCGATTCCGGAAAACGAGAGATATTCGTCGCGGGATTGTGGATGCGCATCAAGCCGGAACTTTTGATGCCAGAGAGCCTGATGACGCCAAAGAATCAGAAAGTGACGACGATTAATTTCGCACAAAAAGCGATAGAATTAAAAAAGGCTTTCCCGGTTGGGAGAGCCTTTTTTCTTGTGATCGAGAACTCATTGAGCCAAAGGCGGCAGCTTGAAAAGGGTAATAGGACCGACTGAAAGCCACCCATCTTTCATGACGAGAGGGGCTTCAATTTCGTGACGGCCACGGCTGTTCGTTTTACCCAAAGCCGCGAGAGATAGTTTTATACCAAAGCTCTGACCTTTGTTTATTAAGCCGTTTTTTTCGAGTTGCTTGACGACTTCATCAGCACCTTCAATTCTGCTATCCAGCTTCCCTGATGGGCGCAGGCGATTGTCCAAGGTAAGTTTTCCTCGGGTATCCATAAGCATCGGCCCCCACCTCATACTGGCATCGTGAAGGGCTAAAAAACCACCTGTATCACGCCAAATATGTAGTGCTTTCTGGAATTTGTCTTTAGGGATTTTTCCATAAAGAGTGCCGTCTAAATTCAATTGAGAGATTGGCCCACCCAAAGGGGTTTTCTCGAGTTCCGGGTGATTTATGTCTTGGGCTTTAACCAAGATGTTAAATTCCTGCAGCGGATTTTCGGCTGTTGCTGGGCGCAATGGACCGAGGGTGGTGTCGAGAGTTGCAATCGAGAGGGGATGGTGGCTCTCTCTGGTGATTACCAAGCCATCAGCTTGCAAGCGCGCATTGAGGAGTTCTCCTTCGAGCGACAACTGTGCCGTCGATGTTGCAAGAGTACTAACAATACTTATTGCGGGTTCATCATGAGGAAGACCATCAATTAAGTGATCGCGTGAAAGGTCAATTTGCATACTCAAGGGAGACCAAGGTGTGGCTTCAGCCACGAGGCGTTGGGTTTGCCACCACCAGCCATCAGGGGAAACGACCTTCGGCGTTTCTAAGGTTGCCTTTACAATAAAAGGAAATCCACTAAGGGAAAGTTCGCCATGCGTGATCTCAAAGCCGCGAGAGTGCTGTTTTTCGACCCATTTGGATAACCCTGTTTCCATCTGATGGGCCGCCCAAAACCAAAAAGCGATAGAAAAGGCTATCAAGATACCCAGAGAACTGAAGCCTAAGATTAGAAATTTTTTTCCGAGGGAGCGTGATGCTTGCTCGGTTGAGGAGATGTCGTCAGACATTATTCTTCATCCTGGATATTTTGCTGTAACTACGACGATCGCTTTATGTCGCTGTCTACAGTCGATAAACTATTAAGTTCATACGCATAGCGGATTCGGAGTAACAGAGCAATGTCGACCCCTGAATTGAGGGCCTTTTACGATTCAAGATTACCTCTCGAAGAAGAGAAGGATTTTTGGGTTTTTGGCTATGGCTCTTTAATGTGGAACCCGGGGTTCCCGCATGTCGAAGTTCAGCCTGCCACTTTAGAGGGCTTCCATCGACATTTTTGTATCTATTCATTCTTTTATCGCGGAACGCCTGAATGTCCTGGACTTGTTTTGGGGCTGGATGTCGGTGGCGCCTGCGTCGGAATGGCTTATCGGGTTCCCGCCGCTGAACGGGAGTTGGTGTTAGACTATCTCTTTGAGCGGGAAATGATTTCAGGTGTGTACCATCCTGGTTTGCACGATATCACTCTCGAATCAGGGGACGTTGTTAACTGCGTAACTTTTGTCGCGGACAGAGATCATGTGCAATATGCAGGACGACTTGGTCAGGACGAACTTATTCCGCTTTTGTTGCAGGGCGTAGGCAGTGGTGGCCGTTGTATTGAGTATCTTGAGAATACAGTCACGCATCTCAAAGCTTTGAGCATTGATGATCAAGGTCTTGATGAGTTATTGAACAAAGCTCACCAAGCTTTAAAGCTGATACCTTAAATTCTAATGCAACTTAGTTTAAGCGCTTAGTTTAGGTCTTTAATTCAAGTGTATTCCAGCGTATTCGAACAAGGCATCGAAATCGGTCAATAGCCAGAAAATCCCCAGAACGATCAACCCTCCCAAGGGAAGTGTGTACCATGGATGAGTAAAAGGGACGTTCTCTCCACATGCGTGGCAGATGTCGTCGTCGATACCGATTTCAGTCGAACACTTTGGGCATTTCCTAGGTTTGGCCATTATTCTTTACCCTCTGCTTCTTTAGCTTCTTCCATCAGTCTGTTACTGGCGTCTTCTATGGTATCTTGTACCGTTTTCATAAATACCCTTGGCTTTAGGCCTGATGGAATTACGGGTAAGTACTCAAGAACAATAGTTCCGGGTTTCTTAACAAAAGCATCTTTGCCCCAGAATAATCCCGAATTTAATGCTGCAGGACATACCGGGGCTCCAAGACCCCCGTACAGGGCCGCTATTCCTGTTTGATATTCAGGAGTTTGTCCCGGTGTTGCGCGCGTTCCTTCAGGGAAAATAACAATGGGGCGGCCCTTTTCCAGGGCGGCTTTGGATTCTGTAATCATTTGTCGTAAGGCTTTTGTTCCAGCATTTCTATCTATGGCCACGACACCGCTCTTCCATAGGTACCAGCCAAAAAAGGGAATTCTCAGAAGTTGTTTTTTGAGAATGATGCAGGGATTATCCAAAAAGGCCATCAATGCAATGGTTTCCCATGCCGATTGATGTTTACTGACCAGCAAGTATTTCCCGTCTTTTGGAAGATTATCCTGACCTCGGATTTCATATGTTGTCCCGCAAATAACTTTCAAAAGCCAAAAAATCACAACGGCCCAATAGTACCCGGCAATGAGCATATAACGCTGTGGAAAAACCATGAGCAGAAGGCAGGGTGTAAAGAAGATCGCACACCAAATCAGATAGAAAATATTGAAAATCAGAGATCTTGCGAAAATCATTGGGTATTATCCGATCAGCTTTGCTTGCATATCTTCAGCCCAATTTCTGACTTGGGCCAATATAAATTTTACGTATTCAGACAGAATAAGCGTCATACTGCCAGGCCATAACCACCAATCTTTTTGCTTCACATGTTCTGGAAAAACAGGATGCGGATAAATGGTGATGTCCGGCATAGCGTGACGAAATTCGAGTAGGCTTCTTGGCATATGATAGGAGGCTGTGACAAGGCGTAATGATGAATAGCCCTGTTCTTGTACCCAAACCATACTCTCTTGAGCGTTTCCTCTGGTATCGTCGGCTTGATAGCCAAGCTTTACGCAACATTCTAAGTTTTTCGGAGCACTTTTGGACAAGCTAAGAAGTTCTTGGACTTCTACGCCTTGATAAACCCCAGAGATAAAGAGTTTTTTTCCCTGGCCGTTCGACAGAAGATCCAGTCCGGTATTGATACGGTCACTACCGCCCGTAAGCACGACAATGGCATCTGCAATTTGTGCCTTGTCGGTCACTTTATCCGGTAAATTTGTCGCAAACCAGAAGAACCCAATTACCCAAAGCAATAAAGCGGTTACCACTGTAAAAGAGCCAACCTTGAGCGTGAGAAAGGTTCTGCGATTTGTTTTATGAAACAATGACGTCATCTTTCTTAAGTACTATGGCATTAAGGCTAAACTGCGGAGAACAGTCAGTCGAGCAGTCATCATGGCGATTAAAGAGGCCCCCAGTGGCATCAGCAGGAGCAAGCCCCATTCTGCAAGTGAGAATGTAAGGCTCGGCAGTATAGAGCTATTTGCTTGCCCTAACAGAGTACTAAAAGATGCGATTGTAAACCCGGCGAGAAGCAATCCGGAAAGTCCTCCTGCGGTACTTAACTTAAGGGCGTGAATTTGAAATCGTGTTGCAATATAAGAATCATGTGCGCCCATATGATGAAAAAGCTCTACGACTTGTTTATGGATGGCCAAGCCCATACGGGTAACAAGAATAACCATCAACCCAGCGGCACCGCCGACGAGCAATACCACCAGGAGAGATACCATCTGTATAACCTTGGCCAAGCCAAGAAGGTTCCCGAGCCAGCGTTGGTGGTCATCCACACTTGCCTCTGGAAAATTTTGAGTAATGAGGGTGTTTATAGCGTCTATGGTTTTGACGTTGGATTGTTCTAACTCTACAGAAACTAAAAACGGAATTGGTAGATCCTGAAGGTGGACGTCCTTACCCAGCCATGGCTCCATTAACTTGTTTAATTCAGCGTCGTTTAATATGTCGACCTTCTCAACATTATCGAGTTGAGCAAGCTGATTTTGTAAGTCTATGAGTTTACGCTCTGTAGATTGGCGATCAGCAGGGGTTTGTCCTGTGGGTACTTGAATCGTAAGGCTGTTGGATAGCCCCTGATCCCAACGATTAGCAAGTTTATTCATTGTGATTGCAACGACTAGAGCCATTGTTGCGAGGTAAACCATGACGGCAATCAGCCAGGGTAAAAACCGACTGGATGCATCCCTATCCAAAGGGACATCATTTCGAGCCCCAAACATTTAGGTAGCTCCTGGCGTCTTTTGAAGGGGAGGCGATTGTATGTCCTTTATCAGCCTTACTTCACCGTTCACAATTTTGAATACCGGGTGATTAAACCTGTTAACAAGAGCTTCATTATGGGAGGCAACAACTATGGTGGTCCCGCGCTTGTTTAATTCTTCAAACAAAAACAAGAGACGTTCGGCGATCTTATCATCAAGGTTACCTGTGGGTTCATCCGCGAGCAACAAACTGGGCCGTGCGATAACGGCGCGAGCGATTGCGACACGTTGTTGTTGGCCTCCGGATAGGGTTGGGGGTTTTGCATCCAAAAAATCAGCTAACCCAACCCAGGCCAGAAGCTCGCTTACATTGCGGCGTACTTTATCAAGCGGGTTCCCTGTAATTGTTAGCGGCAGGGCGACATTTTCAAGGGCAGTAAGGTGATCCAGCAATCGGAAGTCTTGAAAAATAATACCAATACGCCTGCGCAACATTGTCAGTTCTGTTCGGTCTTGCTGCGATACGTCGCGCCCGAAAATACTAAGGCGGCCAGACGAGGGATGATGCGCCAAATACATCAGACGCAAGAGGGACGATTTTCCAGCCCCACTAGGGCCAACCATAAAATGGAATGATCCCGGTGCGAGAGTAAGGTTTACCTGATGGAGTACATCTGGGCCTGTACCGTAGCGCAAATGGACATCCTGAAAACGAACCAAAGGCTTGAAACCTATAGCAGTGAAGGGAGCAGGAACAATGACATGTTTTCACAGTAAACGTAAAGACTTGAGCTCTTAATAATCTAAATCCTCTATGATACAATTCGATAATTTAGAAGGTTTTGTCTTTTGTTCTGGCCTTGCTTTCCGATTTTCTACACCATATAAATTAGCCCTTAAATTACGTTTCTTCGCTGGTGATTGGCCGAATGATAATTTCTTGTCCCGAATGTGATGGTAAATTCCGAGTTCCCGACGAAGCTCTTGGGGAGACTGGGCGTAAAGTCCGCTGTAAGAGTTGTCGCCATACTTGGTTTCAAGTACCTGTAGCCGAGATTGAAATTAACTCTCCGCCTGCCGCTCCCGACGTGAATGAAACAACTCCGGATATTCCTGACAATATTGCGGGACCTGCTTTTGCCGAGCCAGATCCGGTTGATGATGATTTTATTGAACCTGGTAAGGTACGTTCCAAGAGGCCTAAAGGGTTTGCTCCTGAAAAAGCGAAGAAAAAAGGAAAGGGCCTTCTCGTAGGGTGGGTGTTGTTTTTTATACTTGCCGGAGGCCTTGGCTACGGTTTTTGGAGTGAGCGAGTATTGGTTGTAAGTACACTACCGCAAGCGATGAAACTCTACGATCTATTAGAATTAGAAGTGTTTCTTCCTGGCGAAGGTTTGGCGATTGAGAATCAGAAGTTCGAACGCGCGACAAAAGCGGGCACAAAATTGATTGTTGTCACCGGTGAAATTGTCAACACCACGGAAGAAAAGATCGTCGTTCCAAAGCTTATTGGGTCTCTAAGGGCCAATACCGGAGAAGCTTTATCGCGTAAAACAATCTCACCATCGGTTGATTTTTTGGGACCAAAAGAGAGAACGAAATTTCTCATTGAATTGATTAGTACGCCTAAAGCTATTCAAGCCGACGTTAATTTTGTATCTGATGAACAGGCCCTGCAAACTCCTGATTTCGAGCCCGTCGAAAAATAGGCTCTTTAAAACAAGATTTTATCAAATTCGATAAGGCATGGTAACATTCTCTCTATCGTGATATTCTGCATCTTAACGTAGTGTTAACCATGCACTTAACTATAGTTGCGGTGGGGTTTATGGCGAAAATCTTGGTTGCTGAAGACGATAATGCTGTACGGAGTTTTGTGGCCCGAGCTCTTACTCATAAAAAACATGAAGTCACTGCCGTCGGTGATGGTATGCAAGCACTAGAAGCGCTTAATCAAGACGAATACGATCTTTTGATTACCGATATTGTTATGCCTGGACTTGATGGTATTGGATTGGCTTTGAAGGTTGCAAAGGATGCGCCTAACATGCCTGTGCTTCTTATGACGGGATATTCCGCAGAAAAGCAGCGTGCGCACAACCTTGAAGAACTTATATTTAAAGTCGTAACCAAACCTTTTAGTCTTCAAGAAATTTGTTCTGCTGCGGAAGAAGCTCTCGGGGTTAAAGCGAGTTAATTCTCACGTATGCAACAAGAACGAAATCCCTGCTGATTGTATCGTCAAATTGTATCGTCGGCACAAATCTCTGATGTTAAAAACGATCTAACAGTCGTTGAATATAAGTTCTTTCGTCTTTAGGGCGGGCTCGGTCATTCCTGCGGTCTCGTAGTTCCTGAAGAATGCGTCGGCTTTCTAGAAAATCGGCTTCATTAGGAAGGGGAACGCCTTGTTTGGCAATACTCCCTCCTTCATTTTCGATATTTCGGCCAAAAGGATCTCTTCCTGATCCATCTTTCCCTCTAACCCAACCGCTACCACGCTCTGGGGCTTGTTTTAGCATTTTCAGATATTTTTCTGCAGCCTGTTCCGTTCCGTTTTGAAGCTTTCGAAGGCTTCTTGTTTGTGCGCGGACAACCTGTTCGCTTTCTTTGCCGCTACCATCTTGCCCTTCTAGAGCATCTCTGGCGATCCCCATGGATTGTTCTGCCTGGTCAAAGTCTTCAGGTACACTTCCTAACAACTCTTGAATATTTTCCATGAGTTGTTCAAGTTCTTGCCTTAAGCGTTCTTGGCTACGGGCATCTCTGGCTTGTTGTTGGTTACTGTCCTGTCCTTGATCTCCGGGGCGTCCATCTCCTGGTATTGTCCGTGAAGAAGGCTTGTTTCCTCGATCACTTTGTTGGTTGCCGCTATCTTGCTGTTCTTGTTGACGTTGGTAACTATTTTCGAGCAACTCTTCTTGCTGTTTGGTCAGGTTTTGTAATTCTTCAAAAGTCTCTCGACCCTTGTCTCCTGCACTATCTTGGGACTGAGACCCTTGTTGAAAAGCAAGATTTTCAAGCATGTTCTGCAATTGGGATAGGAGCTGCATTGCTTCTTCCATAGACCCGTTTTCAGCAAGCATTCGAGCTTGATCTATCAACTTCTGAAGATCTTTGCTCTCCAGAGATTGGGCGCCTTCTGGTGGAGGAGAGGGATTTTTGCGTTCTGGATCGTTGAGAAATTGTTCAAGCATCTTCGCGAGAAGAGAATCAACGGCTTGTTGAAGCTTGTCCATTAAACGACTGATTTCTTCTGGGGCAGCTTGTGATGAAAGGGCTTCCCTTAACTGTTTTTGGATATCACGCAAATTTCTTTGTGCTGCGCTTAATCGGCCATCCTCAAGATGTAGAGCGGTTTTCCAGAGTATATTCTGGCTTTCTCTTTCTGCCTCTTGGCTGGCGTCAAAGAGGAGGTGTTTGCCGGCAATGGTCATTGTGAGGGAAACGAGACTGTCATAATCATAATAATCAGGCCGCTTGACGAGACCGCCAAGCATAGCAATTACATTCCCTTTGTTTTCAGGGATGTTTAGGTCTTTACGGAGCTTCACGAGCTGTCGTGCAAGGGGGTGAGTGAAAGTTCTCTCAGGAATTTTGATTTTTATGGCTTCGGTATATCCTTTTTGCTCCAAGGCATCTTGTACAGAAAGTTGGAACCAAACCTGCTCCCCCGCGAGAATATGGTCTGTTAAGTCCAAATAATATTGACCTTCGTATTTGGTGCTTTGGCTTGCGGGTAGCGGAAGAATGATTATTTCTGCCTCGTTTGGTTCTTCTTGCCAAAACATAATGTCGAGTGCTGTGGTGCCATAGTCATCTCGGCTTTCGAAAGCGATTTTTAATAAACCTTGGTCATTTTCTAGTGGCTTTTCGGTAAAAACGATTTCAGGACTTAAATCTGCAACAAGGTTAATCTGGGTCTTGATAAGGTTACTAAATGAAGTGCCAACACTGAGTTCGCCGCTTTCCTGAACGATGAAAGCACTCTCATGGCTGGTGTCTCCAGTTCTCTCCATCTCAATATTTCTTTCGGCAAGCTCTAGGTCGGGCATTCTTTCCTGGCCGTGAACTTGAATAAGTGCGCGACTTCCTTGGGGCAAATCGAGCTGTTCTGGAATAGAAAAATCTTTGTCAAAGAATAAGGGAGGTGATCTGGTATAATCTGGGGGAGTGAGCCACATACTGTAGTTAACACCGCCAGCTTGGTCCGCAGGTATAAGTCGATCAAGCTCAAAGGCCGCACTTATTCGGTTTGTCCATTGATCATATGAGAAGGCCGAAACGAATAATCCTAATATTATCAATGACCTTAACCCATAAGGATCAAGCTTAAACAAAATGGGGCGAGGGGGAGAAATTGTCAGCGATGATAGAGATTCTTCGAGCCGTTTTTTATTTTTAAACCAAAGAGCAAGGCCGGATTTCGTGGCCCTTAGAGGTCGATCTCCGATACTGCTGAGCGGACGATGAGAAAGGTTATTTGTTTGCTCAAGTCGGCGAAAAGCAGCGTGTCTATCAGGAGGCTTGAACTTAATTGCAGCCCATATCGCAGCTGAGACTAGGATAAAAGCGGCGGCAATCAGAAAGAGGAGATGTGCCCATGTCGGTAACAAAACGGGTATATCAAGAAGTATAATTATTATGGATGTGAGCAGTGTGGCCCAAAATGCCCAGGAAACAGAAAGAAAAGCTTCCCAGAAAAGGATAAGCCTTGTCATGGCCGTTTTGTAACGCGTTTTCCAAGGCAACGTTGGTTCTGGCCGGGGGTCTTCGGTCTTTTTTAAAACTGGTTTATGGGCGGTACTATCCATCGGTCCATATGTTCCTTTGGTAGGTTCATTTGGACATACCGCCCTTAAATTTCTTTAGGCTTTCTATCGATTGTTTAAGAAAGCCAATCTGGCAGAACGTCCTGTTTAATTAGTGTATCATAATCAACACGTTTGCGCACAACTGCAAACTGATCACCTTTGACCAATATTTCTGGAGCATTCAATCGGGTGTTGTAACTGGATGCCATGACAGCGCCATAAGCGCCTGCTGATTCCATGGCGACAAATTCACCGGCCTTAATTTCAGGAAGGGGTCTTTGCTTTGCAAAAGTATCTCCTGACTCACAGATCGGACCAACGATGTCACAAGGTGTAAACTCAGCATCCGCAGCAGGTTGGTTCAAGGGTGTGATGTCGTGCCAAGCGTCGTACAACGATGGCCTGATAAGGTCGTTCATCGCAGCATCTACAATCAGGAAGCGGCGGTTAGTCCCTTCCTTAACATAGATGGTTTCTGTTACCAGTACGCCTGCATTTCCAACAAGAAACCGACCTGGTTCAAAAATACATTCCGCATCCAAATCTATCAGGACATCGCTAACCGCTTTCGCGTACTCGCTAAGATCAGGAGGAGTTTCGTCGTTATATTGGATGCCCAGCCCGCCGCCAAAGTCGATACGTTTTAGGGGCAGACCAGCACTTTTAAGTTCTTTATAAAGCGTGGCCAAACGTTGAAATGCATCTTTGAATGGACTGGCGTCAGTCAACTGTGAGCCAATGTGTACTGCGAGGCTTTCTATAGCAATATTTGGCAGAGCTTCTGCCTGCTCTACAAAGCGGCGTACACTTGGTATATCAATGCCGAACTTGTTCTCAGCTTTACCTGTAGAAATTTTTGCATGCGTTTTAGCATCGACATCGGGGTTGATACGAAAGGCAACGGGAGCGGTTACGCCAAGTTGTTGGGCAACGCTCGAGAGTGCTTGGAGTTCTGGCAGGGATTCAACATTAAATTGGAGAATACCAGCTTTTAGACCTGCGGCCATCTCACTGGGCTTTTTGCCAACACCGGCAAAGACAATTTTCTTTGGATCGACACCAGCAGCCAACGCACGGCGAAGTTCACCTTCGGAAACAACGTCGGCGCCCGCACCTGCCTTGGCAAGAGTTTTGATGACGGATTGATTTGAGTTGGCCTTCAATGCGTAACAAATCGTCCCCTTCACACCTGCGTCTGTAAGAGCAGTCGCAAAAGAGTTGTAAGCATTTACTATTGCTTGAGTCGAGTAACAAAAGAAGGGTGTCCCCACTTCACGGGCAATCTCTTCCAATGGCAAGTTTTCTACATGAAGCTTACCGTTACGATATTCAAAGGCACTCATATTTATTGTCCGTAAACCGTCGTCGTTGTCCTGGAGTTCTTACGTATACTAAGACTCTCTGGGAGAGGATTCTCATCCGGCGTAGCTTCTGCTGATCCGGTTGGCGCATTCGGTGTCACTGCGGGTGGGTAGGGGTATTGTGCAGGGTAATTCCAATCTCCCCCTGGACGGTCCAAGCTTCCAACCTTACCGCAGGCGACAAGCAGCAAACCTGCGCCTAATATAGTAGCCGTTGCAAGAGATCTTTTCGTAAGAACTTGTTGTCTCAATACAATCCAAGTATGTTTCATGATAAGAACCTCTCTCGGGCAGCTTTCGCCGCGCTTTTTACGTTCTCGGGAGCTGTGCCACCGAAACTTGTCCGGCTCTGAGCAGACTGTTCAACCGTCAGCACTCTAAATATATCTTGGGTAATGCGCGGCTCGACACTCTGCATTACAGAGAGATCAAGATCACTGATGTCACATTTTTTGTCTTCAGCGAGTTTAACGATTGTTCCGGTCACATGGTGTGCATCTCTGAAGGGTAATCCAAGTTCTTTTACGAGCCAATCAGCGAGATCAGTGGCTGTTAGGAAGCCATCAGCCGTTGCGGCGTGAAGACGGTCGCGATTGGCAACCATGTCCGTAACCATTCCTGTCATCGCTGTAACACTGAGGATCAATGTATCAGCGGCGTCAAATACAGGTTCTTTGTCTTCCTGCATATCCTTGCCGTAAGTAAGAGGCAGGCCCTTCATAACGATGAAAAGGGTGTTCAAAGATCCGATAACCCGGGCAACCTTGCCACGAATTAGTTCTGCTGCATCCGGGTTCTTTTTTTGCGGCATGATGGAGCTACCAGTGGTGAAGGCGTCGGATAGAGTTACAAAGCCAAATCCTTGGGAGCACCAGATAACCAGTTCTTCGGCAAAACGGGACAGATGTACTGCCAGAATTGCACCGGCAGACATGAATTCAAGAGCATGATCACGGTCAGAAACAGAATCAAGTGAGTTTGCTGTTGGGCGATCAAAGCCAAGCGCCTCAGCTGTCGCGTGACGGTCGATTGGGAAAGACGTTCCTGCAAGTGCAGCAGCGCCAAGAGGGCACTCGTTCAATCTTTTCCTGCAATCCTTTAGCCGACTACGGTCACGGCCAAACATTTCGACATACGCGAGCATATGGTGACCAAATGTCACAGGTTGAGCTGCTTGGAGATGGGTATAACCTGGCATAATTGTGTCGAAATTCTCTTCGGCTTGAACAATCAAAGCTTCGATTAGCAAGCCCGTTTGTTTGTCGAGTTCGTCAATCGCGCTACGCACCCAGAGCTTGAAATCCGTTGCTACCTGGTCGTTTCGAGAGCGCGCAGTGTGTAAGCGTCCGGCGGCATCACCGATAAGTTCCCGCAGCCGATTTTCGATATTCATATGAATATCTTCGAGAGCTGCGGAGAAGATAAACTTGCCGTCTTCAATTTCTCGCGAAATTGTGTCTAGACCATCAAGGATTGCTTTGCCATCTTCAGAATTGATAATACCTTGTTTAACCAACATGGCACAGTGAGCTTTTGATCCTGCAATATCTTGTGCGGACATACGCTTGTCGAAGTCGATAGAAGCATTAATCTTCTCCATAACTTCTGCAGGCCCAACAGAAAAACGTCCGCCCCACATTGCATTGGCTGTTGTATCACTGGCTGATTTTGGTTTTGACACAGTATTCTCTTTCGTCTTCTCGGTCGTACGACTTTATGGACTTTAAAATATGATCCAGGTTAATGCCCATCGGCTTTTCAGTGTAGGTGCTTTCGTACTGCTGATGGCCTTATCTTTTTTGGCGATAACACTCTCATCAGGCAGTGTGCGTGCAGAAACTTCTGAAAAACCGCCTCTTGAAGGGCGACTCGAAGGGAACTTTACTCTTTTCGATCCTCCTGTTCCAGTGCCGATCGACAGCTTTCAAGCAGAAGAAGGTCAGTTGATGTCTCTTCGAGACCTCGAAGGGCAAGTTTTGCTTGTGAATTTTTGGGCTACATGGTGTGCGCCATGTGTAAAAGAGATGCCCGATCTTGATAAGCTGCAAGCCGAAGCCGGGAGTGATTTGTTTAGAGTGATCACGCTATCTGAGGACAGAGCGGGACTTAAAAAGATTCTGCCTTTCTTTGAAAAGCAAAAATTGAAAAACCTTCCTGCTTATGTTGATGTAAAGGGGCGTGTGTCCAGAGCATTTGGATTAAGGGGGTTGCCCTCGACCTATCTCGTAGACAAACAGGGAATGATTGTCGGTGCCCTCATCGGCCCCTTTGAGTGGGATGCCCCAGAAGTGAAGGCTTTGATTAAGTTTTACACTGATTTGTAAAAAATATTTTGATACGAAAAGAGCTATGCAATTCTCTCACTGCATAGCTCTTTTTTATTGAATAACAGGTGCCTAATTGAAGGCTGGTCTTTACCGTGTTGGGACAGGTGTGTCGCCACCGTAGTCGTAGAAGCCACGGCCCGCTTTTTTACCAACCCAGCCAGCTTCTACATATTTCACAAGTAGAGGGCACGGACGGTATTTTGTGTCAGCAAGGCCTTCGTAGAGGACAGACATAATGGCCAAGCACGTATCGAGACCAATAAAGTCAGCGAGTTCAAGCGGCCCCATAGGATGGTTTGCGCCAAGCCGCATTGCAGTATCGATTGAATCAACGGTACCAACACCTTCGTAGAGAGTGTAAACGGCTTCGTTAATCATCGGCAGCAAGATGCGGTTGACGATAAAGGCGGGAAAGTCTTCGGACGAAGCTGAAGTCTTACCCAGCTTGTGTGTCATTTGTTTGATAGCTTGGTAGGTTGGCTCTTCTGTCGCGATACCGCGAATTAACTCGACCAATTGCATAACAGGAACCGGGTTCATGAAATGCATACCCATGAACTGTCCTGGGCGGCTTGTTACCGCAGCGAGACGTGTGATCGAAATAGAAGAGGTATTGGAGCAGAGAATGGTCTCGGGCTTTAGCAGAGGACAAACCTTGCGAAAGATATCTTTTTTAATTTCTTCGTTTTCAGTTGCAGCTTCAATGACGACATCACATTGATTAAGACTTCCGAGCTCTTGAGAATTTGTGATTCTACCTAGCGCGGCGTCGACATCAGCTTCTGAAATTTTACCTTTAGAAGATTGACGATGCATATATTTTTTGATCGTAGCGAGTGCAGTGTCTAGTTGCTCTTGGCTGACATCGACCATGCGCACATCAAAGCCAGCAAGAGAACTTACGTGTGCAATCCCGCTACCCATCTGCCCTGCGCCAATAATGCCTACGGATTTAATTTCCTGAATCGTCATACTCTTCATGAGCCTTTCCGCTACTTCTGAAATCTAAAACAAGACGCTATCATATTTGATAGCGTCTTGCCTTAGGATATTAATGCAGAGCGATTTTTGGATATTCAAGCCATAAAGACCAGATCGAAAAATCGACTACCCGAGTTCTTTTTCAAGCTCAGGAATCGCATCGAATAGATCCGCGACCAAGCCATAATCGGCAACTTGGAAAATCGGAGCTTCTTCGTCTTTGTTGATTGCCACGATGACTTTTGAATCTTTCATCCCGGCCAAGTGCTGGATCGCACCTGAGATGCCTACAGCAATGTAGAGATCAGGAGCGACAACTTTACCTGTTTGACCAACTTGGTAGTCGTTTGGAACGTAACCAGCATCAACTGCAGCACGTGAAGCGCCAACGGCAGCACCGAGCTTGTCTGCAACGCGTTCGAGCATGGCGAAGTTTTCGCCGTTCTGCATGCCACGACCACCTGAAATAACCACACCAGCAGTTGTTAGTTCTGGGCGCTCAGATTTTGTGAGTTCCTGGCCAACAAATGAAGATAGGCCAGCATCGCCAGTTGCACCAACGCTCTCGACTGCTGCTGAACCACCTTCTTCCGCGGCTGCATCAAATGCGGTGCCACGAACGGTGATGAGCTTAATTGCATCAGAAGACTGCACCGTTGCGAGTGCGTTACCTGCATAAATCGGGCGAACAAACGTATCCGCAGATTCAATGGCAGAAATCTCTGAGATCTGTTGAACATCAAGAAGAGCAGACGCACGTGGCAAAATATTTTTACCATAAGTCGTCGCCGGGGCGAGGACGTGGCTATAACCTGAAGCAAGCTTCACGATTAAAGGCGCGATATTTTCTGCAACGTCCTGAGCATATTCAGCACCGTTAGATACGAGTACTTTGGAAACACCTGCAATTTTTGCAGCTGCTTCACCAGCAGCGGCACAATCAGAGCCCGCTACGAGGACATGAACATCGCCACCGAGCTGTGATGCAGCAGTAACAACGTTAAGAGTAGCAGGCTTGATGCTTGCATTGTCATGTTCGGCGATAACAAGAATAGACATCGTTAGATCACCTTTGCTTCGTTTTTCAGTTTTTCAACAAGCTCGGCAACGGAGCCAACGATTACACCTGCGTCACGTGCAGGTGGTTCAGTAACTTTAACCGTTGTTACACGCGGAGTTACATCAACACCAAGATCTGCTGGGTTCGTCGCATCGATTGGCTTTTTCTTTGCCTTCATAATGTTTGGCAAAGACGCATAACGAGGCTCGTTCAAACGAAGGTCAACAGTCAACACGGATGGCAGAGGTAGGCTTACATTTTGGAGGCCGCCATCTACTTCACGGGTGATTTTCAGTTTGTCGCCATCCTGCTCAACAGCAGAGATGAAGGTACCTTGAGACCAACCCAGAAGGGCAGAAAGCATCTGGCCCGTCTGGTTGTTATCACCATCGATGGCTTGTTTGCCAAGAATAACAAGACCAGGCTCTTCGTTGCCAACAACAGCTTTTAACAGCTTGGCAATTGCGAGAGGCTGAAGCTCTTCATCACTTTGGATATGTATGCCGCGGTCAGCACCCATAGCGAGGCCGGTGCGTAATGTTTCTTGTGTCTGAGTTGGACCAGCTGAAACAACAATAACTTCACTGGCAATGCCAGCTTCTTTCATGCGTACAGCTTGCTCTACAGCAATTTCACAGAAGGGGTTCATCGCCATCTTGACGTTGGTTAACTCAACGCCTGTTTGGTCGGACTTAACCCGAACCTGCACGTTCGCGTCAATGACGCGTTTGATCGGGACGAGTACTTTCATCGAGAAGTATCCTTAATATTCGCGCTTTTCCTAAGTAGATTTATGGGAATCTAAATTCCCTAAATCTACTCTCTAACAGCCAGTCGCCGGGAACTTTAGGCTCGCCGACATACACTGTCAATGATCGCCTGATTAGTTTCTTAGGGCGATCATCGGTTTGCCCCGGGTATCCAGAGCACGTCCTGGGCGCCATTGTCATTAACGTGACGCGCCAGAACAAAAAACAAGTCTGAAAGGCGGTTGATATACCGCAGCCCTTCAGGGTTAATATCTTCCTCTTGCACCAAAGCCGAAATCAGGCGCTCAGCACGTCTGGAAACGGTGCGAGCTTGGTGTAAAAAGGCAGCGGAGGCAGAACCTCCTGGTAATATAAAAGACTTTAGCGGCGCTAGATCTGCATTGATCTCATCTATTTCGCGCTCCAACCTTTCAACCTGTTCTGCTGAAATACGCAGCGGTGGAAATTTGGGATCTTCTTCTTCGGGGCAGCAAAGATCTGCGCCGAGATCAAAGAGATCGTTCTGGATACGAGAAAGCATATCATCAACGCCAGCTTCGCTATGAAGTCTTACCAGTCCAACAATAGCGTTGGTTTCGTCGACAGTACCGTAGGCTTCGACACGTAAGTCGTGCTTGTCGACACGCTTGCCTGACCCCAAAGAGGTTTTCCCCTTGTCGCCGCCTCGGGTATATATTTTTGTCAACTGAACCATAAAAGCTAACTCCGTATAGCTGTAGTAGCCTTTCATCCTAACCAAATTCTTGATTACGTTAAGCAACAATACCCTAAGCAACAGTTAGGTTTATATCACCGTAGCGACTGACTTTTGATGAATTTGGCTGAAAAGCATAGAGGTTTCAAAATTTCAGGCGCTTTTGGCCCAAAACGCGATCATAAATATGACCAAAGCTACGCCTTGAGCAATGACTCGGTAGCGCATGAAGCGGTTGGCATTCTTCATATTGTAGTCACCGCCGCGAGCCATAGTGATCAGTCCTGTGAAAAGAATAATCAATACCGTGGCGAGGGAGAGAACAATAAGAATGTTGAGGAAGCTGTCCATAATTTAATAAACTCGAGTGATAAGGCTGAGCCTGTCGGTTTTGCAAAATGCTACTGTGCATCATCGCGCATTCTCTGCTTACTGAAAACGACAAAATTAAAATCATAAATTTCTATTTTGTCTCAGTGGAGTGCCGAACTCCCTTGTACAAATAGAACAGTTTGTAACGCTCATATTTTTTGACGGTGCATCCCTTCAGCAAGGGCAATATAATCTGGGCAATCAGGTGTGATATAGCCTTCACGTATTAAAAGGTGAATGCTGGCGAGGCTCACGTTGAATTTGAAATCATCGGTATGTGTAATGCGTTCTATAACTTGCTCAATGGGCCAAAGATAAAACTCGTCTACTTCTCCATCGGTGTTTTGAGGTGTAAAGTCTTCTGGCAGATATAGGTCATAGGTGAAAAGAACGTCATTACGTAAGCCATCATCTCTCTCGCACCGATAAGACAATAATCCCGTTGGTTTTGCTTGTTGAGCTAATGCCGCGGGGATATTGGCTTCTTCAGCAGCTTCTTTGATGAGGTTCTCTCGTATACTCAATCCAAAAGGGTGCCCGCCCGCCACAATATGATCGAGCTTGCCTGGAGCATTGGGTTTGTCCATTGAGCGTTTCCCAACCCAGACCTTCAGCCCTTGATCAGTTTTAACCAGGCCGTTTACATGAACGCCGTAGCCGCGAATTCCAAAATACCCAGAAGCACCTCTATCCAACTTCATTACGGGAGCTTGTCCCCAATGATTGGTGATTGCGTAGTACTCACCACGCCAGCGTGAGATAGAGCCAGCTTCGACAAGTTTTTTGATGACGGTTTCTACTGCAGTCGTACGATCATCAAAAGTGATTAGCTTGTCTGATAACTTGACGTGGTTATCTGTGATTTCGAAGACGTTTGAAAAGTCGCGAAGCTTGATTGAGAAATCATGTGTGACGTGGCCGTAGATTTCTGCGCCAATCATAAAGGGTCGGTAATTCTCTGGATGCCAATGGTGACAGGTCTGTATTCGGTCCAACAATGCCATTGGGTGCTCCTGTGAATATGTATTTTCATATATTGCGATGCTAAGCGTTACATCGCAATTTCAAAAATATCAATTTTTGAGATTATCAGCGTCGGAACTAATGGGCGTGTGAAAGTGGCGAGCTTAAAGAAATGTATTTGGGGCTGTACCAGATAATACCAAATAGGTGTTATTATGGTGAGTATGAGAAAGAGTCGTTTAAGCCAGTTTAAACAAGATCGTTTAATCGAACATTTTGTAGCCGGAACAACAGCTAGATGTGCGGCTTCTTTGGTGAGTGTAAACTTTAAAACATCAGCTTATTATTATCGGCGTT
>OJDH01000251.1_pt1 | contig 33442 bp, 31 predicted proteins | sample 1592761 | NCBI WGS metagenome assembly OJDH01 (sample SAMN05416855, study PRJEB24817) | seawater metagenome | isolation source: Sea water | place: Canada:Atlantic | collected 2013-11
TCGTCACTTCTCGCTACAAAGCAGCTGAATGCTGCGCATCCAATACACTACTTTTCGCCCCCATGTGTCCCCTTCGGGGATAATAAAGAGTAGGTCATTTCCAGGCGCCTATTTAGTATTTAAGCCCGCTACGATGTAGCGGGCTTTTTTACGTCTGCAATTTGTCATTTCCAACCACCTTCCTTATTAAACGGTTTCTAAACTCCCCTGAATAACGTCATAAAAACTGTGCTGTGAGGGCAAGATATTCATACCTGTAGCACGTTAATTAGAACCGTCTTTTTAATTGAACATATTGAACCTCAAATAAATTCTATGCTGGTATTGCTATTGAGACTGGGCTTGTTACTTTAGCTGGTATTAACGGATTACTGACTTAGGATTGTCGATGAAGCTCGAGATGATTTGTACTGGTGAAGAGGTGTTAGCAGGGCAGATAGTAGATACGAATGCTGCTTGGTTTGCTAACGCGCTTATGGAAAAGGGAATTGAATGTCAGCGCCGTATAACCGTTGGTGACCGTTTAGAAGATTTGGTTGCAGTATTTAAAGAGCGTAGTACTGAAGCGGATATCATAATGGTCAATGGCGGTTTAGGGCCTACTAGTGATGATCTCTCTACTGAGGCTATGGCTTTTGCTATGGGAGTAAGCCTTGTTGAAAACAAAGAGTGGCGCAATAAGTTAGAGGCTTGGTTTACCAAAAATGGTCGAGTTATGGCTGCAAGTAACCTAAAGCAGGCGTTACTTCCCGAAGGGGCTGTGATGATCGATAACCCTGTCGGTACAGCTTGCGGATTTGCAGTCAAATTCAATCGTGCCTGGCTGTTCTTTACTCCTGGTGTTCCTTTTGAATTCAAGCGCATGGTGACTGATCAATTCATTCCTTTTGTTGAGGATAGATTCCCTTTATCTGAGCCCGTTTCAGTGAAGAAGCTGCTAACACTTGGAAATGGTGAGTCAGCTTTGGCAGACAAACTTGAGGTGATTTCTTTACCTGAAGGGATCACGCTAGGTTACCGCTCTTATATGCCTTATATCGAAATAAAGCTGTTTGCGCGTGGGCAATTGGCGATTGATTCGATCCCAAGAATAACTGAAAGGGTGGAAGAGATACTTGGTAATGGCGTTGTGGCAGAAGACATTACAACGTTAGATCAAGAGATCCATAATCGACTAGTTAATTCTGGTTTTACCCTGAGTGTTGCTGAGTCTTGCACTGGAGGCATGATCACAAGCGGTTTAGTGGCATTTGCTGGAAGCTCTGCTTACCTGCATCAAGGGTTGGTCACTTACAGTAATGAGGCTAAAGTAAAAGTATTAGGTGTTAACCCTCATACACTAGATGATCATGGCGCGGTATCAATTGCCACGGTAGAGGAGATGGCTAAAGGAGCTCGTGGAATTTTGGACAGTGACTATGCTCTTGCTACCAGCGGTATTGCCGGACCTGAAGGTGGAAGCGATGAAAAGCCAGTTGGCACTGTCGCTATCGCTTTAGCGACTAAGTCAGGTGTGCACAGTCAGATGCTGAAACTTCCTAGTCGATCTCGTGCATTGGTGCGTACTTTAAGTACCGCAGTTGCCTATGACATGCTTAGACGCGAGCTATTAGGTGAAGCTGTCATTGTGGATTACGCTTCTTTTTCACGTTTTAGTAAATAGTTTAAAAATACATATAAAAAATGCAATCAAGGGTGTTGATTGCATTTTCTGTATTAGGCTAACAAGGTTGTAAACTTATTCGTCAAATATTAGCTTTAGCTTTCCAGGCTCTACTTTTATCTGCTTAGTCATGTCAGCGATTAAAGCTTGATTAGATTCAGAGGTATCAAGTACATAAACTGGCTGAGTTTCTAAAAAGTTAGTCAAGAACCCCATCATTTGTGGCGCCACTTGTTTCACCGCTTTCTCAATATCTTTAGGATCAGACTCGATACTCACGAGTGTTAACTGCTTTAAATAGACGCTATGGCTTTGAGCATCATACCAAGGCTCGGCCTCAAAGGTCGTCTTCATATTCGCTTTGAACGGGACTAACGGGTTTTTGATCTTAATCACGCTATCAGCTGTGACTGACATAGTATCAGCTTTATGCCCCAACTCTACATCGATATTATTGATGCGCATTTCAATGCCAAAGAGTTGGTTACCCTCTTTGACTTCGAAATGGATCTCATCGGATAGATAGCCCTCTAATTCCTCTTCTGTAATGCTGTACTGGCTAACACATCCAGTCAGCAACAGCATTGTGAGAGGAAGCATGCAACTTAAGAGTTTCATCAACCTGTATTTCTCATGCCTGCAGCAACACCTGCAATAGTAAGCATTAATGCTAACTCTACATTGGTTGATGGGGCTTCTTCTTTACGAGTTCGGGCTAACAGTTCAGCCTGCATAAAGTTCAATGGATCGATGTAGGGGTTTCTCAATGTCACCGATTCTCGGCTCCACGGAGTATGCTCCATTAACGCTTCTGATTGAGTCAGTTCTAGCACAGCTTTGATGCCTGTTGCTAAACGAGCTCTCAATGCGTCACCGAGATGATGCAGATTTTCTGGTACTAAACATGTTTCATAGTACTTGGCTAAGTTAGGTTCAGCTTTAGCATAAACCATCTCTAACATTGAGATCCTTGTTTTAAAGAAAGGCCAATCCTGCTCCATCTCTTGCAGCAGTGGCATATCTCCTCTATCACTTGCAGCTTGTAATGCCTCACCTGCGCCAAGCCAAGCTGGGAGCATTAAGCGGTTTTGTGACCAAGCAAAGATCCATGGAATTGCGCGTAGTGATTCTATACCGCCATCAACACGACGTTTTGCTGGACGACTGCCTAGTGGTAGCTTACCCAATTCAACTTCTGGGGTCGCGGCGCGGAAATAGGCGACAAAATCGGGCTCTTCTCGAACGATTGCACGGTATGCAGCAACTGACTCTTCAGCCAGTCTCTCCATACATGTGCGCCATTCAGGTTTAGGCTCAGGAGGTGGCAGCAGTGTGGCTTCCATTACTGCTGAGGTGTACAGCGCTAAGCTTTGCACTGCGAGTTTAGGTAACCCAAATTTAAAGCGGATCATCTCACCTTGCTCAGTGACGCGAATACGGCCGTCTACTGATCCCGGCGGTTGAGAAAGAATCGCTTCATGAGCAGGTCCACCGCCACGTCCGATAGTACCACCTCGTCCATGGAACAAGGTTAGTTTTACATCTGCTTGACGGCTTACTTCAACCAACTGCTCTTGGGCATGGTATTGTGCCCAAGCTGCTGCCATTACACCGGCATCTTTTGCGGAGTCAGAATAACCAATCATCACTTCTTGATGACCTTTGGTATAACCACGGTACCAATCAATGGCAAATAGCGCAGTCATGCAACTAGACGCGTTGTTGAGATCGTCTAAGGTTTCAAAAAGAGGTACAACACGCATCGGGTGCGGACAGCCAGTCTCTTTTAATAATAATAAAACAGTTAACACATCTGATGGCTTGCTGGCCATGGAGATCACATAGGAACCAAGGGCGCGAGCAGGTTGAGTTGCGACAAGACGACAAGTACTGACAACTTCAGCAACTTCAGCGCTTGGTTGCCAGTTCGATGGGATCAGTGGACGCTTACTACTGAGTTCTCTGAGTAGGAATGATTGTTTCTCGCTTTCATCCCATTGGCCAAAATCTCCCATACCTAAGTAACGAGTGAGTTCAGCAATCACATCGCTGTGGCGCTCGGCATCTTGTCGTATATCCAGTCTGAGCATGTGGATGCCAAAACAGGCGATACGGCGTAAGGTATCAAGTAATAAGCCGTTAGCGATTAAGCTCATGCCTGAATCACAGAGGCTTTTGTAAAGCATCATCAGTGGGGTTTTAAGATCGTTTTCATGCCAGATAATCGTGTCTAAATCGATTTCTGGTTGGTGACCTAATAAGCGTTCATTTAAATAATCTATGGTGTTTCTGAGTTTCAGCCTGATATCGCGCAACACATCTCGGTATGGTTCGTGGCTACCGTTAGTGAGTGCTAACAATTCATCGTTGGCTCCCTCCATAGATAGGTCGTTCACCAGTAAGACGACATCCTTTAAATACATGCGAGCCGCTGTATGGCGGTTTCTATCCAATACTTCTTGAGTCACTTTAGCGGTGACAAAGGGGTTGCCATCGCGATCGCCACCCATCCAGCTTGAAAAGCGTACTGGAGATATGTCGATTGGGAGTTGCTTACCCGTTTTTTCTTCGACTTGTTCATTAAGCTGTCGGAGAAAATCAGGAATGGCTTGCCAGAGTGAGCCTTCTATGGTGCTCAGGCCCCAACGTGCTTCGTCAACTGGTGTCGGACGCTCGTGTCTAATTTCGTTAGTGTGCCAGATCTGTGCGATAAGCTGACGTAAGCGAAGGTGTTGTTGTTTCTTCTCTCGCTCAGTGAGCTGTGGATTTTCTAAGGCAGCAAGACTGTCGATAACCGATGAGTATTTCTGGATTAAGGTTCGACGAGATATCTCTGTTGGGTGCGCCGTCAGTACTAAATCAATGTCTAGGTTTTGTAAGCAATCGAGCATTTTATCTTGGTCGATATTGCTACTTAATACTCTGCTAAGCAGTTGTTCTACAGGATCTGGGACACAAACCAGTTCGTCACAATTGCGGCTGATGGTGTGAAATTGCTCTGCAATGTTCGCTAAGTTTAGAAATTGATTGAATGCTTTAGCAAAAGGAACCAGCTCATTATCAGGAAGTGCAGCGAGTAATTTGAGCATCTCTTCACGAGAGGCTTCGTCGCCTTGTCGTGAGTTTTTAGCGAGTTGACGAATTTGCTCAATTTTATCAAGAAAAGGATCGTCTAAATTGGTGCGAATTGTGTCACCAAGGATCTGTCCTAAGGTACCGACATTGGACCTCAAAGACGCATACATATCAGCCATACTTACTCCATACCAAGATTTATGCTAGTCAGCCACAATACCTAGGCTTGATGGCCAAGGTCAATATTGGCATGCGAGATATTGTGAGCTTATGTGTTTGATATCACTTAAGCTGATGTAAATAGCCTAAGTTATTATAGAAATTAACTATTTAATACATGCGTGATAGATAAGTTGTTTCAATAAACTAACAGTCTGGTTGAGATACTTAGTGTCCAAATACTCATCGGGTTGGTGTGCTTGTTCGATACTTCCTGGTCCAAGTACGAGTGTTTGGCAGCCAAGCTTAGAGATGTAGGGTGCTTCGGTTGCATAGTTAACGACTTCGGGGGCATGGGCTGATAGTTCGGCAACAAGTTTACTCCAACTGTTTTCTGCACTGTCTGCAAAAGGCTCTGAGCCTGGATAAAGTGGTGCGACATTGATACAACCAGGATACTTTTCATTGATCGGTGCAAGGTAGTTGATAACCAGTTGCTCTAACACATCCAGTTCCAGCCCCGGCAGTGGTCGTATATCGATGTGGAGATCGCAACAACCACAGATCCTATTGGCAGCATCACCGCCGTGAACGTGGCCAAAATTCATCGTAGGGTAGGGTACGCTAAAAGCTTCTTCTCTATAATTATCTGCCAAATGTTGTTTGAGCTTTAATAGCTGCCCCATTACTTGGTGCATGATCTCGATGGCATTGATCCCTTTGGCTGGATCGGAAGAGTGACCACTCTTTCCTACAACTCGGATCCCTTGAGTAAGATGACCTTTATGCATATATACTGGTTTGAGACTGGTGGGCTCACCTATGATGGCATAATCTGGCGCGATAGATTTTTGCTGTGCGAATGCCTTGGCGCCATTCATGGTGGTTTCTTCATCGGCGCTGGCGAGAATGTGAAGCGGACGTTTGAATTGAGTCAGCGGCATATCCTTTAGGGCTTCAAGCACAAGGGCAAAAAAACCTTTCATATCACAGGTGCCTAAGCCATACCAACGATTATCTTTTTCGGTCAAGGTAAATGGGTCTTGGCTCCAGCGTCCTTCGTCGTACGGTACGGTATCAGTGTGACCGGCCAACAGTAATCCTCCTTTACCAGAGCCAAAAGAGGCGACTAAATTATGCTTATTGCGTGAATCTTCAACTGCCTGAACCTTACATTCAAACCCCAATTCTGAAAACCAAGTTTGCAAGAGATCGATGACGCCTTGGTTACTCATATCTTGCTCGACTTCGAGTGCACTTATCGAAGGTGTAGCAATTAATTGGCTAAAATTGCTTTTCAAATCTGCTAATGAGCTCATAAGTTATTCCGTAAATATATATATTCAAATATATTGCATAATTAGTTTCTTGTGGTAGTCTATCAAACAGCTAAGACGAGCACCAGATTACAATGGATATTATTGAGAGTACAAATGAATAATCTACACATAAAATTTATTATTAAGGCGATATATAAAGACTTCCTGCGACGATAAACTTGTCAAAATTGGTATTTCTACCAGGGGCTTAAGTTGTGCCCTTTCTTTTTTACTTTTAAAGCATTAATATTCAAATTAAGAAGTGTCAGATTATGAAAAGCATTGCGATTATTGGCGCGAGTGGTTACACCGGCGCACAAATTACTTCTCTCATCGATGCCGATAATAACTTAGTTATTCAAGGCCTTTATGTCTCAGAAAATAGTCTAGATAAAGGTAAGCCTTTGTCTGAGCTTTACCCTACATACAGTCATATTTCCCAGTCTCTATCACCTTTATCAGCAGAAGCCAAAGCGCTTATCGTTAAACAAGCCGACGGCGTGGTGCTGGCTACCGATCATGCTGTTAGTTTGCATTTGGCAGCTTGGTTTTTTGAACAAGGTTTAGCCGTATTCGATCTCAGTGGCGCTTACAGATTCTCAGATACAACTCAATATCCCAAATGGTACGGCTTTGAGCATGATTATCCTGAAGTTTTATCTCATGCTGTTTATGGACTGGCCGAGTGGAATGCTGCTCAAATTGCGGACAGTAAGATGATTGCTGTGCCGGGATGTTATCCGACTGCATCACTCACAGCGCTTAAGCCATTGAGTTCATTATTGACAGCTGTTTTACCGGTGATCAATGCGGTGAGTGGGGTTACCGGTGCTGGACGTAAGGCGCAACTGAATACCAGTTTTTGTGAGGTGAGCTTAACCCCTTATGGTGTACTCGGTCACAGGCATCAGCCTGAAATCGTAACGCAGTTGGGTCAGGAAGTAATATTCACGCCTCATTTAGGTAATTTCAAACGGGGCATTTTAGCCACGATCACAGTGCAGCTAAAAGCGGGAACAACCGAGGCTGATATTAAAGCTGCTTATGCCGTTTATGATGATGCTCCCTTGATCACAGTAAAACAAAATCAATTCCCTAAAGTGGATGATGTGACGAATACACCTAATTGCCACCTTGGATGGAAGTTTGATCCTCAGACGGGTTATTTGGTGGTAGCGAGTGCGATTGATAACCTGATGAAGGGAGCTGCTAGCCAAGCCCTTCAGTGCATAAAGATTCATTTCAAATACTAATTAGACAGGCGATTACGATGACAAAAAACAGTAACACATTAGTTATCAAAGTTGGTGGTGCCCTGCTTCAGTGTGAGATGGGGATGGCAAGGTTGATGGATACTGCGGCTAAGATGATAGCCAAGGGGCAGAGAATTATTTTAGTTCATGGTGGAGGTTGTTTGGTTGATGATCAACTTACAGCTAATGGCATGAAGACGGAAAAGCTTGATGGCTTAAGAGTTACTCCTGCTGAGCAGATCCCCGTCATTGTTGGTGCGCTGGCGGGGACTTCAAATAAGGTTTTGCAGGCGGCTGCTATCAAAGCTGGTGTGACTTCGGTTGGTATGAGTTTGGCTGATGGCAATATCGTTGTCGCCAAAGTAAAAGATGAGAGTTTAGGGTTTGTGGGCGAGGTTGCTCCCAAAGATGCAATGTATCTCGAGTTCTTGCTATCGCAAGGTTGGTTACCCATCGTGAGTTCTATTGCCATCGATGAAAGTGGTCAACAACTTAATGTGAATGCGGATCAAGCTGCCACAGTATTGGCCAAGTTGGTTGATGCTCAATTGGTACTGTTATCTGATGTGTCAGGTGTTCTCGACGGTAAAGGTCAATTAATTCAAAGTTTGAACAGGGCTCAGGTAGAGGATTTGACCAATAAAGGCGTGATTGAAAAAGGCATGAAGGTCAAAGTCGAGGCGGCCCTTGATGTTGCTGAACTGATGGGGCAGACCGTTCAAGTCGCCTCATGGAGAAGTGCTGAGCAGCTAGCTGCGTTGTCTAATGGGCAAAGTATTGGTACGCAGATCCAACCTAATTAAATCTTATAGAAAATAAAATTTAGCGGGCTTAAAGCGGCCTGTTATTAAAGTGACAAGTTTGGTGACATCACCAACTAGAGGAGTTTGAATGGACCACTTATTATCGATTAAAGACCTATCCCAAGAGCAGCTCTTAGCGTTACTTTCTCTTGCTAAGAAGATTAAGGCTAATCCTGCAGAATATCGACATGCATTAGATGGTAAAAGTGTGGTGCTGTTATTCGAAAAGCCTTCATTGAGAACGCGTGTGAGTTTCGACATAGGTATTAATAAATTGGGTGGTCATTGTCTTTATTTGGATCAACAAAATGGCGCATTAGGTAAGCGTGAGCCTGTGTCGGACTTTGCGGCAAATATCTCCTGTTGGGCCGATGCCATCGTTGCGAGGACTTTTCTGCATTCAACCATCGAAACCTTGGCCGAATACGGTACGGTGCCTGTGATCAATGCACTGTCTGATCTTTATCATCCTTGTCAGGGCTTGGCAGACTTTCTCACATTGTCGGAAAAGTTCGATGACTTGAGTCAGGTTAAACTGGCTTATGTGGGTGATGGTAATAATGTGACTCATTCTTTGATGTATGGCGCAGCTATTTTAGGGGCAACGATGACAGTGCTTTGTCCACCTGGTCATTTTCCTGATGGGCAAGTGGTTGTCGAAGCTCAAGCCTTGGCAGCAAAGCATGGTGGTAAGCTAATACTTACATCAGATGTTGAACAGTTAGCTGAACAAGACGCCATCTACACAGACACATGGATCTCTATGGGTGATGATACGGACTTGGGTGAGATAAAAGCTAAATTCCAGCCTTATCAAGTTAACGAAGTGATGATGAAAAAAGCGGGTGCTAACTTCTTTATGCACTGCCTACCTGCGTACCGAGGAGTAGAGGTTACCGCTGAGGTGGTCGACGGTGAAGGCTCACTTATATTGCAACAGGCGGAAAACCGCATGCACGCACAAAATGCCGTTTTGGTTACCTTATTAGGTCAGTAATTTAATCTATATTGGTCTTGCAGAGTTGCTCTGTGAGACACGTTAACAGAATTAGGAAATAAACATGTCAGCAGTAATTAAAAAAACCGGTGTTAAGAAAGTCGTTTTGGCATATTCAGGTGGACTCGATACTTCAGCGATTATCCCTTGGCTAAAAGAGACATACGATGATTGTGAAATCATCGCATTTTGTGCTGACGTGGGTCAGGGCGAAGCTGAGTTAGAAGGGCTATATGAGAAAGCTATCTCTTCGGGAGCATCTGAGTGCCATATTGTCGATCTAAAAGAGGAGTTGGTTGCTGATTATATCTATCCGACCATTGCTACTGGTGCTATCTATGAAGGGACTTACCTACTTGGTACGTCAATGGCGAGACCTATTATTGCCAAGGCGCAAGTTGAAGTTGCACGTAAAGTAGGTGCTGATGCGGTTTGTCATGGTTGTACAGGTAAAGGTAATGATCAGGTTCGTTTCGAAGGCTGTTTTGCTGCGCTGGCACCAGATTTAAAAGTGATAGCACCTTGGCGTGAGTGGGAGATGGTGAGTCGTGAAGATCTACTCGACTATCTTGCCGAACGAAATATCGAAACAACGGCTTCAGCAACTAAAATTTACAGCCGAGATGCAAATGCTTGGCACATTTCACATGAAGGTGGTGAGCTCGAAGATCCATGGAACGAGCCGACTAAAGGTGTGTGGACCATGACCGTTGCGCCAGAAGATGCCCCTAACGAGCCTGAATATGTGACGATTGAAGTTGAGCAAGGCAAGATTACTAAGGTTAACGGCGAGACACTTTCTCCTTATGGCGCCCTTATGGTGCTCAACGAAGTGGCTGGTGCGCATGGTGTTGGCAGAATCGATATTACTGAAAACAGATTAGTCGGTATGAAGTCACGTGGCTGTTATGAAACTCCTGGTGGAACTGTGATGTTTGCAGCGCTACGTGCTGTTGAAGAGTTAGTACTAGACAAGAGCAGCCGTGAGTGGCGTGAGCAGATTGGTGCTCAGATGGCGCACCTTGTTTATGATGGACGTTGGTTTACCCCATTGTGTGAATCTTTACTTGGTGCATCTCAGCCGTTAGCCAATTTAGTCAATGGCGAAGTTGTGATTAAGCTTTATAAAGGTCAGGCTCAAGCGGTTAAGAAACGTTCTCCAAATAGCCTTTATTCTGAAGCATTTGCGACTTTCGGTGAAGATGATGTGTACAACCAGAAAGATGCTGAAGGCTTTATCCGCCTTTATTCTCTTGCAAGTCGTATTAGAGCATTAAATCCCAAAATTTAGAAAATTACAGTCTACTAATTTATAGAATTAAACGGGGCGCTAAGCGTCCCTTTTTACAGAAACAAGAGGAAGTCAGCATGGCATTATGGGGCGGAAGGTTTAGTCAAGAAAGTAGCGCGTTGTTTAAATTATTCAATGACTCATTGCCTGTCGATTATCGTTTGATTGAGCAAGATATTGTTGGTTCTATCGCTTGGGCCGCTGCGATTACGCAAGTAGGAATTTTGACTCAAGTTGAGTGTGACAAGTTGCAACAAGCCTTAAAAGATCTGTTGGCGGAAGTCACCAATAATCCTGAGCTTATTCTAGCGTCTGGAGCCGAAGACATCCACAGTTTTGTTGAGTCGGCTTTGATTGCTAAAGTCGGTGATCTAGGTAAAAAATTACATACGGGTCGTTCACGTAACGATCAGGTGGCGACGGATCTTAAGCTCTGGTGTAAGAAAGAGGGGCAACAACAGTTAGGGCTCTTGGTAAAACTTAGGCAAGCTTTGCTCGAACTCGCTGAGCGTGAACTCGATGCTGTGATGCCTGGCTATACCCACCTTCAGCGTGCTCAGCCTGTTGCTTTTGGTCACTGGTGTTTAGCTTATGTTGAGATGTTTGAACGTGACATCAGTCGTCTTGAGGATGCGCTAAAACGCGCTGATACATGCCCGCTGGGTACTGGCGCATTAGCGGGGACGGCATATCCGATGGATAGATATAAGCTCGCTGAGTCGTTAGGGTTTGCATCACCGACATTGAACAGTTTAGACAGCGTGTCAGACAGGGATCATGTGATTGAGATCTGCAGTGATGCCTCAATTAGCATGATGCATTTGAGTCGTATGGCTGAGGATTTGATCTTTTTTAATAGCGGTGAAGCTGGGTTTATCGATCTCGACGATGAAGTTACTTCGGGCTCATCGTTGATGCCACAGAAAAAGAATCCAGATGCCCTCGAACTTATTCGTGGTAAAACAGGCCGTGTTTATGGCAGCTTAGTTGGTATTCTCACCACGATGAAAGCACTCCCGCTTGCATATAATAAAGATATGCAGGAGGACAAAGAGGGCTTGTTCGATGTGATGGATAGCTGGGCCATTTGTTTAGAGATGGCGGCATTGGTATTAAGTGGCTTAACTGTTAACCGTGAAAATACACTCAAGGCAGCTCAACAAGGTTATGCAAACTCAACAGAGTTGGCCGATTACTTAGTCGCTAAAGGTGTGCCATTTCGCGAGGCCCATCATGTTGTAGGTGAGGTTGTCGTTTGTGCGCTAGCTGCCAAGAAGCCACTAGAGGATTTTGCTCTTGAAGAGTTGAAATCATTCGCTGCCGTGATTGAGCAAGATGTCTATGACTGTTTAACGATTGAGTCGTGTTTAGCCAAGCGTGAAGCATTGGGTGGGACGGCATTACCGCAAGTGAAGTCAGCATTAGAGGTTAAAAAGGCTAAACTTTAACCATTTGATATTGATCTGAAAAATATTTTCGTTGGGTGTCAAAAAACAGTCGTGAAAATATAAGCACCGCATAAAATGAAAAAAGCGCGAAAGACTCAATGAGTCTTTCGCGCTTTTTAATAGAACAATGATGCAACCGTTAAAGATTTACCTTTATTGGAATAGATCTTCAGTAGAGTCCTCGATAAAAAGATTATTCGATTCTTCAGCTTCAGTTGCAAATTCTGTTGGCTCAGTGCCAGAAACAAAGTACTCAAATTTACTGGTATAGTCTGTTTTGCGGCTGAGTTTACCCGTTGCTAAATCGATTCTGACCGATACGATCCCTTCGGGTGGAGAACTTGGCACTTCAGGCTGACCTGCAAGCGCATTCTTCATAAACTCATTCCAAGCAGGGCCTGCTGTTTTTGCGCCAGCTTCAGCTGCTGAGATTTGATCCCTAGCTCCATTGGCATTCCAACTGGTTCTACCAAGTTCTTGGCCGTGATCATCAAATCCTACCCATACCGTTGTTGTTAAGTTAGGGTTGAAACCACTAAACCAAGTGTCGCGTGACTCGTTGGTTGTCCCTGTCTTACCAGCGATATCGTGTCTTTTTACGACTCTTGAAGCGCGCCAAGCTGTGCCATTCCAACCCGTTCCTTTACTCCAGTTACCGCCACCCCAAATAACACTCTTAAGGGCGTCAGTGATAAGAAAAGCGGTTTGCTCTGAGATGATTTGTGGAGCAAAGCGGCTATCTGAATCACCACATATATTATCAGGATCTTCAAGCGAAATTGGCGCAGGAGCAAGTTCTTGTGCCATGGAGGCAAACGGATCGACCTCTATTGCTGGCTCAGGAACTTCAGCTGCTGGTGGGGCGCAAGCTAGCGTTGGGTTTGATTTTTCAATGATGTCACCGTAGGCGTCTTCAATACGATCAATGAAAAAAGGTTCGACCTTATAACCGCCGTTTGCAAAAACTGAAAACGCAGTGACAACTTGAAGAGGCGTCACAGAAGGAGAACCTAAAGCGACGGACTCATTTTTAGGAAGATCGGCGGGGTCAAAGCCAAATTTAATTAGGGTTTCAATGGCCGTATCCAAGGTCGCATAACGAATGGCTCTAACTGCCATCACGTTAATGGACTGAGCGAGACCCATCTTAAGACGTGTCGGTCCAGTATATTTATCTGGTGAGTTTTTAGGTCTCCAGGCTGTCCCTTGACGAGTATCGGGCTTATTAATTGGCGCATTATTGATTAAGGTTGCCAGTGTATAGCCTTTATCAATTGCTGCAGTATAGATGAAAGGTTTGATGTTCGAGCCTAGCTGACGTTTGGCTTGAGTCACTCTGTTGTACTGACTTGTATGGAAGCTAAAACCTCCAACAAGCGTGCGTATTGCCCCGTTATTTGGGTCTAGGGATACGATGGCACTTGATACTTTAGGTACTTGAGATAGTTGCCAAATATCACCATTATTACGGATCCAAATCTGCTCACCAGGCGTCAAGATTTGATCCGCTTTTTTAGGGGCCTTACTTTGGCGTTTATTGGTAATATATTTTCGAGCCCAGTTTAAACCCTGCCACTCTATGGTGAGCTCTTCGCCGTCAGGAGTGAGCACCTGTGCACTTTGTTCATCGATGCTAATCACTGCGGCTGGAACCATGCCTTGAAAAGCTCTGGTTTGTTTGAGCTTAGTTATAATAACTGCGTTATCTAAGGGAGTTTCGGTCCATAGAACTTTAGTTGGTCCGCGGTAGCCATGACGTTCATCATATGCGAAAACATTATCCCTGAGTGCTTCTTGAGCGAAGACCTGAAGGCGCGAATCGATAGTTGTATAGATATTATATCCGCCAGTATAGGCTTCATCTTCGCCTAATTTGTCAACGAGGTAATCACGAGCCATTTCAGAGATATAGGGAGCATATAAATTGATTTCTGCTCCGTGATATTTAGCAGTTATCGGTGTTTGGCTAGCTTCTGTATATTGCGTCTTGTTTATACTCTGTTTTTCCAACATTCGACTCAGCACCCAATTACGGCGGTTCATCGCTCTACTGGGGTTACGAATTGGATTGGCGGCAGATGGAGCTTGTGGCAAACCTGCAATCATCGCCATTTCGGGAAGAGTGAGCTGATCGAGTTCTTTACCGTAATAAACCTGAGCTGCAGCACCGACACCGTAGGCACGATTTCCAAGAAATGAGCGGTTGAGATAAAGTTCTAATATTTGCTCTTTAGATAATGCTTTTTCGATCTTTATAGCAAGAAATATCTCTTTGATTTTACGTATGTAAGTCTTTTCACGAGATAGGAAAAATCCCCTCGCAACTTGCTGAGTAATGGTACTTGCGCCCTGACTTTTCTTCCCTGTTGTGATCAGAATAAATGCCGCACGAGTGATGCCGATTGGGTCTATACCATGATGTTCAAAGAACCTTGCATCTTCAGTGTCTAACACTGCATCGATAAGAAGGGGAGGGACATCCTCAAATGCGACTGGGATCCGTCTTTTTTCACCAAATTGTGAAATCAGCTTTCCGTCACTGCTGAAAACGCGCAGAGGCGTTTGAAGTTTGACCGTTTTTAAGGTGTTTACATCAGGTAAATCTGGCAACACATAAAAATAAGCTGCAGCGATAGCGCCGACGCCTAATAGAGCGAGGCTAAATAGAGCGATAATTATACGTTTAAACCACTTCACCAGAATATCCCAAAATTTAAGCAAGGCCGACAGTATATAAGGCGTTAAGCAATTGGTGAAGTAAAAATGGTCGTCAAAAAAATGTCAATTGTAAAAGGGCTAAACATTCTGTACAAATAGCTATAACAAGTTGATTCTGTGCTAATCTAATTCTTGTAACAATAACAAAGAGCGACAATCAAATTATGCTTTCGAATTTATGGAAGCGTCAGGCTCCGCAGATGGTTGGAATTGACATCGGTTCCCACGAAATAAAAGCAATCCTGCTGAGTAAGACGGCTGATGGTTATAAAATTATAAGTCATGCAGCAGTTCCTTTAAAAAAGGGGGCTGTCAATGATCATGAGATCAGAGATGTCGATGCCGTCGTTGAATCGTTAAAGCAAGTGAGGCGTGCGCTTCCTAAAGGTACTCGGTCAGCAGCTGTTGCTGTATCAGGTTCTGCTGTTATGACTAAGGTCATCTATATGGATGCGGCATTAAATGAAGAGGAAATGGAGGCACAAATTGAAATTGAAGCCGATAATTTAATTCCTTATTCACTTGATGAAGTCAGTATTGATTTTGAAACATTAAATGTTAACAGTGCCGATCCCACCAAGGTTGATGTGCTACTCAGTGCATGTCGAACCGAGAATATTGATGTACGGGTCGATTCTCTCGATGAAATTAATTTTGAAACAAAAGTGGTAGATGTTGAAGGTTATGCTCTAGGCCGTTCCTACGAAATTGTTTCGGCACAATTACCTGAGGGGGCTGAAAATAAGGTTGTTGCCCTCGTTGATATTGGTGCCAATATCACGACTTTTGCAGTGGTTGAAAATGGTGAAACCAGTTTTGTGCGTGAGCAAGCATTTGGTGGAGAGCAGTTTACTCAGTCGATACTGTCATTTTACGGCATGTCACATGAACAAGCCGAAAAAGCAAAATTAGAAGGGGACTTACCGCGAAATTATATGTTTGAAGTTTTATCTCCTTTTCAAACGCAATTATTACAACAAATAAAAAGAACATTGCAGATTTATTGTACATCGAGTGGGAAAGATAAAGTTGACCATATTATTTTATGTGGTGGGACATCTAAACTCGAAGGAATGGCTAATTTACTCACGAATGAACTTGGTGTTCACACAATTATTGCAGATCCATTCCAAGGTTGTTTACATGCCGATGAGAAAGTTAAAAATAAACTTCAACCGGATATAAGCAAATATATGGTTGCTTGTGGATTAGCGCTAAGGAGTTACGCCCAATGGCGAACATAAATTTATTACCTTGGCGTGAAGAAGCGAGAGAGAAGCAGAAAAAAGACTATATCGGAATACTGGTATTAGTTTTTATTGCTTCCTCTTTTGTGGTTTATTCCTCTCTAGGTTTTGTCGAGATGATGACTGATAACCAAAAATCTCGGAATGCATATCTAACCACTGAAATTCAGTTATTAGAGAAGCAGATTGCTGAAATTAAGAAAATTAGAACGCGAAAGGATGACATTGAGCGTCGAACTGAAATCATACTGAATTTACAACAAGCACGAAACTTGCCGACTCATGTTCTTGATGAACTCGTGAGAATAGTTCCACCCGGCATTTATCTTTCAAGTATAGAGAAAAAAGGAAGTTTGTTGTGGATTCAAGGTAGAAGCGAATCTAACAACAATGTTGCTAATATGATGAGGAAAGTAAAAACATCCCCATGGCTTCAAGATCCTACTATTCAGTCTATTGTTGCCCAAAATCAAGAGTTAAGGCAGTTACAGAGCTTTAGTTTGAAAGTTACTATCAAGCCTGCTGCTGATGTGTATAACTTGGCGGATCAAGGGGCGAGTAAATGAATCTCGATCTAGATCAGTTTAATGATATCGATTTTGAAAATGTAGGTGGTTGGCCTCTATTGGTCAAGATTGTATTTGCGGCAATTTTATCAGTCTGTATTTTTGTGGCGAGCTATTTCTTGTTTTTTTCAGATGCGATGGCACAACTCGATAGAGAACAGCAAACAGAGCAAAGGCTCAGAGAAGACTTTAAATCTAAGTACCAGTTAGCCGCTAATTTAAAGTTGTATCGTGAACAGTTAGGGACAATGGAAGGACAGTTTGCTCAGCTACTTAAGATGTTGCCTTCGAAAAATGAGATGCCTGGTTTACTCGATGATCTCACTTTTGTCGCTACTGACTCAGGTCTTAAAATCGACAGTTTAGATTGGCGAGATGTTGTTCAACGAGACTTCTATATAGAGTTTCCTATTAGCATGTCTGTTAGCGGTGAGTATCACGAGTTGGGGCAATTGGTGGGTGGTGTTGCTAAGTTGCCGCGTATTGTGAGCTTGCATGACTTTGTCATCAAGAAGACGGATGGCGGTTACTTAGGGATGGAAATCCTAGCAAAAACTTATCGTTTTAAAGAGGGTGCTGATTTACCGGATAAGAAGGGGAAAAAATAATGAAACGACTCCTTCTTATATTATCTGCGTTTGTACTTGTGGGTTGTGTTGGCGATCGAAGTGACTTAGAACTCTTTGTGACGACCACTAAAGCGCAGCATGTTGCTCATATTCCGCCATTAAAAGAAGCTCCAAAATTTGAACATTTTTCTTATCAGGCTGATTTAATGCGAAGCCCTTTTGTTCCTCCGTCTAGAGAGTTGACTGAAGAGATTATCGATACAACGAAGGATTGTTTACAGCCAGATTTAAAAAGACGTAAGGGAAGATTAGAAACCTATGCGTTAGATAATCTAAAAATGCGTGGCACATTGAGTGAAATAGACACTACATGGGCTTTAGTTGAGAGCAATGATGGCAGTGTATACCGTTTAGGCTTAGGTGAATATTTAGGTCTCTATAATGGGAAGATAGCTAAAGTTACGCCACAAAAAGTTGAAATCATTGAATTAATTCCAGATGGTTCTGGTTGCTGGACTGAAAGAGTCAGCAGCATGGAATTGACTGGAGAATAACAAGCGAAGGATGTGGGAATAATGGGATCTTCTGCCGCGAGAAATAGAAGCTTTGGCAAGTCAGCGTTATACAGTTTTATTATTTGTTTAGCCTTGGCTATTACAGGTGTGTCTAATGCCGTTGCCGCAAATCGATTAGTTGACGTTAAATATCATACAATTGTGGATCACCAGTTAGAACTGCAATTGATATTTGAAGATGATATCGCAAAGCCTGAAATAGAGCTCAATGCATCACCTGCTCAAATCATATTATTCTTTAAAGATAGTATTTCAGGGCTAGAAAAAAACCAGCTTCCAATTAAGGCTGTTGGGGTTGAATCTGTGAGTGTTAGTCAGGATGGTGGCAGCACGAGATTAGTTGTCAGTCTTGATAAAGTGAAAGCTTACAAAGGCAATTTAGCTGGTAATACCTACAACCTAACTATTAATGATGAAGTGGCGGAGTCTAAAGACAGTGCTGAGAACCCATTTGTAAATTCAATTAATAATATTGATTTTAGACGTACGGAAGAAGGAGGCGGAGAGTTACTGGTCAAGTTGAACAACAGTAAGGTTGCAGCCAATGTTGAACAAGTTGGGGCTAAGCTTGAGCTTAAACTTTATAACACCGATATTGAGTCAGACTTACTTTACGTGATGGATGTTCAAGACTTTGCTACGCCAGTAAGAAGCTTTGAAACCTATAAAGATGAGCTTACCTCACGCTTCTTAATTGATATTACTGGTGAGTATGATTACAGCTATGTGCAAGAAGGTAACGTGTTCCGGTTGAGCATTACTAAAGCCGAACGTGTGTTTTTAGCCAAAGAGGAAGCGAAATATGATGGTAAATCACTATCATTGAACTTCCAGAGTATCTCCGTAAGAACGGTTTTACAGATTATTGCTGATTATAATAACTTTAACTTGGTGACCAGCGACACTGTCGAAGGCGATATTACGCTTAGATTGGACGATGTTCCTTGGGATCAGGCGTTAGATTTAATTCTACAAACGAAAGGGTTAGATAAGCGAATCGAAGGTAATATCTTGATGGTGGCGCCAAGAGAAGAGCTCGCGATTCGTGAGAGTCAGATGTTAAAGGACATGCAGGAAGTTAAAGAGCTGTCCCCACTTTATTCTGAGTTTATCCAGATTAACTATGCGAAAGGTTCTGATATTGCAGCACTATTGAAAAGCGACGATTCGAGTTTATTATCTTCTCGGGGGAGCGTAGCTGTTGATGAAAGAACAAATACACTTCTTGTTAAAGACACTGAAGAGATCATCGAAAATATTAATCGATTAATCGAAGTGTTGGATATCCCCATCCGTCAGGTGCTGATTGAAGCTCGAATGGTAACAGTGAAAGACGATGTGTCAGAAGATCTTGGTATTCAATGGGGAATAAGTGACAAACAGGGCAGTAAAGGTACCTCAGGCAGTATTGGCGGCGCTGAAAGTATTGCTAATGGCAAGATCCCGAGTATCAATGACAGGCTCAATGTGAACTTTCCTGCCCCAGCTGCGGCAGCAAGTGTGGCATTCCATATTGCTAAGTTAGCAGATGGGACAATCCTTGATATGGAATTGAGTGCCCTTGAACAGGAAAATAAAGGTGAAATCATCGCAAGTCCACGGATCACCACTTCGAATCAAAAAGCGGCATATATTGAGCAAGGTGTAGAGATCCCTTACGTTGAGTCAAGCTCAAGCGGTGCGGCTACGGTCAGCTTTAAAAAGGCGGTATTGTCGCTTCGTGTAACACCACAAATAACCCCTGACAATAGAGTTATTTTAGATCTAGAGATCACTCAAGATTCTCAAGGTAAAGTAGTTGCAACACCATTAGGAGAAGCTGTTTCCATTGATACACAGCGTATCGGTACTCAGGTGTTAGTCGACCATGGTGAGACAATTGTGCTTGGTGGTATTTACCAACAAAACTTAATTAGCCGCGTCAGTAAAGTGCCGGTATTAGGTGATATACCGTTTGTCGGTTTCCTCTTTAGAAGCACTTCGGATAAAAATGAGCGACAAGAACTACTCATATTTGTCACGCCGAAAATTATCTCTGAAGAGATATAAGCACACTAAATTATTAGATAAAACCAGTACCTAAGTTACTGGTTTTTATTTTTTAATCAGACAATATTTGAATTATATAGGGACATGGCTTGCCTTTAATGGTGTTTAACTGAGATAATCAGGGGTCAAGTCTCATTAGAGCAAGGTAACATATAAGGTCGGTTTTATTTTTCGAATCGACGTAGGCAAACTTAATATAAGATTCAGACGTAAAGCAATGGCTGAGAAACGTAATATTTTTCTAGTAGGTCCTATGGGGGCTGGCAAAAGCACTATAGGCCGTCATCTGGCACAGATGCTGCACTTAGAGTTCCACGATTCCGATCAAGAGATTGAAAGCCGAACAGGTGCGGATATAGCGTGGGTTTTTGATGTCGAAGGCGAAGAGGGTTTCCGCGTTCGTGAAACACAGGTAGTCGCTGATTTAACTGAGAAGCAAGGTATTGTCTTAGCGACAGGCGGAGGTTCTATTCAGAGCAAAGAGATTCGTAACAATCTTTCAGCTCGTGGAATCGTCGTTTACCTAGAAACAACAATTGATAAGCAAGTGGCTCGTACGCAACGAGACAAACGCCGTCCATTGTTACAAGTAGATGATCCAAGAGAAGTTTTGGAAAATCTAGCTGCAACTCGTAATCCTTTGTATGAAGAGATTGCAGATGTCATCGTTAAAACCGATGAGCAAAGCGCAAAAGTAGTAGCAAATCAAATTATTGAGCAGTTAGGTTTCTAGGTGGAAAAATGAAGCAAATTCAGGTTGATCTCGGAGTACGTAGTTATTCCATCGTTATCGGTCAGGATTTGATGAGTTGTAGCGAGCATTTTGCTCGCTTCCTCCAAGATAAGAAAATTCTAATTGTTACAAATGAAACTATTGCTCCTCTGTATTTAGAGAAGCTAGTATCACAGCTGTCCTCATTCGACTGTGTTGAACCCGTCATTTTACCCGATGGTGAGCAATACAAGACTTTGGCTCAGATGGATAGCATCTTTACCTCATTACTACAGCAAAACTTAGGCAGAGACACCGTTCTTGTTGCTTTAGGTGGCGGTGTAGTTGGTGACATGACAGGCTTTGCAGCTGCTAGTTACCAAAGAGGTATCGATTTTATCCAGATCCCTACGACATTATTGGCGCAAGTCGATTCATCTGTCGGTGGAAAAACTGCCGTAAATCACCCCTTAGGTAAAAATATGATAGGTGCCTTCTATCAGCCTAAATTAGTGGTGGTTGATACGGACTGTTTATCTACGTTACCCGTTAAAGAGTTTTCGGCCGGAATGGCTGAAGTTATCAAGTACGGGATTATTTGGGATCACGAGTTTTTTAGCTGGTTAGAGAATAATGTTGAACGCCTAAAGTCATTAGATGACGAAGCGTTAGCCTATGCTATCGGACGTTGTTGTGAAATTAAAGCTGATGTTGTTGCTCAAGATGAAACAGAGCAGGGAGTGCGTGCACTTCTGAATCTGGGTCATACATTTGGGCATGCCATTGAAGCTGAGATGGGCTACGGTGTTTGGCTACATGGCGAGGCTGTTGCAGCTGGCACGGTACTTGCTGCATCTACCGCAAGCAAGATGGGGTTAATTGATGAGTCAATTGTTTGTCGTATAGTAAAGCTATTCGAGGCATTTGATTTACCAGTTTCACCTCCCGATTCGATGAATTTTGAACAATTCATTAAGCATATGCGGCGAGATAAGAAGGTACTTAAAGGTCAAGTCAGATTGATTCTTCCTGAGGCTATGGGCCAAGCAGGGATCTATTCTGAAGTGAGCGATGAATTACTGGAAAATGTTATTCGCTGCGCATAGAGTTGTGTGGTGCATGAGTGACTTTTAAAGATTCCATTTTATTACCAAGCCAAGAAAACCTGTTACAGAGACTCCAGCATGTCAGTCTCTATAGTGGACAATTGCTCGCTGTTACGGGGCATAATGGTTCAGGTAAAACAACCTTAATTACCTCCCTAATCAATGAACTCGATGAGTTTAGTTCTGCACTTGTCTTATGCCCAAAGCATTGTGACAACAGTGAGATCCGTCGAAAAATATTAGTCCAATTACTCACTGAACCCGTATTTGACGATGAGACCCCTTTACCTGAAACCTTGTTAAGGTATGCAAGTTCGCTTCCTCAATCTTGTTTTATTGTACTCGACGATGCCGATCATCTTTCTATAGAGCTCATTGCTGAGTGCATTGTGCTTAGTCAGCTCTCAATTCCTGGTAAGTCTGTTTCTGTCACGTTAACGACAACTGAAGAATTCTTTTATCATCTTGTTGAACAACTACCTGAGAGCCATCAAGAGAATCTGCTTTCGATTAATATCGAGCCTCTTACAATTGAAGAAAAAGAGGCACTTTACTATACGTTACTGAGTCGAAGTGATCAGGTGCCTTTTACTCCGAGAGAGATCGTCAGAACTCAATTAGAAAAACAATCTGGTACGCCACAGGAAGTGGTCAATTTATTGGAGTTGTCTCTTCTCGGGAAAGAGGAGGAGCCTCCAAAACGATCAAAATATAAGTTAGTTCTTTCAATCTTTTTATTATGTGCTATCGCACTCATTGGCTATTTGTACTTACCTAGTGAAGGAATAGAAGAGCGTAAGCCTAATCCTGAACGTCTAGTCATGGAGACTCCGAGTAAAGCGAACTGGCTGGCAGAGTATGGTGAAAACCTTTTAGTTGGTAGCGACCTAGAGAAGCATGCCTTATTTGCTGGTGGGCAAAACATCATAGATAGTTTGATGACTTCAACGCTCGGACCGCTAATGGAAGGTGTGATTCCTAGACAAAGTGAGTTAGTCCTAAATAAAACTGTAGAAGAAGTCGCTGATTTGCCGTCGACGGAAATGGATAAGGTTGAAGTTTTTGAAGGACTAAATAAGATAACGTCAACTGAGTTGCTCTCAGAAGACAAGGTTGATCATGAGGTTGAACAGCAAGCTTCCCAATCTTGGCCTAAAGGTTTTACGTTGCAGCTAGCTAGCGTTAAGAAGCTAGAATCTTTAAATAACGTACTAAAACGTTTTGATGATGAGCAAGATCTTGTCGTGGCCCGTAACGGTAACGTGTGGGTTGTTTTGGTTGGCAAGTATGCCAATATGAATCTTGCTCGTATAAAGTCTAAGCAGATGGTTGTGAAATATCAGTTTACTGCCCCTTGGATCCGACAATGGAAAGATTTAACGGGTTATCAGATACAAGATGCTCTTCCAGCTCGTGATATTCCTTGATAAAGAGAGTACAATCGATGACTTCTTTTTTCTTGGTATTCAATCAATTTAGATGAGCAAAAAACAGAGAGCCTTTCTTAAGTGGGCGGGTGGTAAATTTAAACTGATTGAAGCTCTGACCGAGCACTTACCTGAAGGCCAACGTTTGGTTGAGCCTTTTGTTGGGGCAGGTTCAGTCTTTTTGAATACTGATTATCCAAGCTATTTGCTATGTGATATCAATCAAGATCTTATTAACCTTTATAAGATTGTACAGAAAGATCCTGAGCAGTATATTGCAGCGGCGAAAGCTCTGTTTGTTCCAGAGATGAATGAAAAAGAAGCGTATTATAGAATTCGTGCAGAATTTAATTTAAGCACGGATCCCTTCCTTCGCTCAGTCTACTTCCTCTATATGAATCGTCATGGTTTTAACGGTTTATGTCGATATAACCGTAAAGGCGGGTTTAATGTCCCCTTTGGTTCTTACAAGAAGCCTTATTTCCCAGAGAAAGAGATCTATGCTTTTTCTGAAAAAGCCCAAAGAGCAGAATTCAAATGTATTGGGTACGAAGAAGCATTTGAGCTGACTCGTGCTGGGGATGTTGTTTATTGCGATCCGCCATATGCACCACTTTCAACCACCGCCAGTTTTACGACTTATGTTGGCACAGGCTTTAGTCTGGACGATCAAGCTCTGTTGGCGCGCAAGTCTCGTCACACAGCGATAGATAGAGGCTTTCCTGTCTTGATCAGTAATCATGATATTCCACTGACTAGAGAGCTTTATCACGGTGCGACATTCTCGACGATACAGGTTCAACGAAACATCAGCCGGAAGGGGAGTTCGCGTAAGAAAGTGGACGAACTGATGGCACTTTATGATGAAAGTTACCACAGTGAGAATGACTGATATCTTAGTTTGATTGGATATTGATTACTGAGAAATTAAGCGTTTAAGCAAGCACTTGCTTAACGATGAACAGAAGAGTGGCGACGAAGATAACGGCTAATACTATGCCCATAACGATAAACGGGACTGGGGAGTTTGTTTTAAAGTCGCGCTGTCTGTTTTTTTCACTTTGTACGCCAAGAAATGCGGCAAGGGTACTTGAAAATAAGCGCCAAACTTGATTTAACATTAAAGCGTATTTTTGTTGCTGTTTTTAAGGTTTACATCATCGAGTGGACTGTCTGTGTGGCCATAAAGTAGCTCTAATAGATCGACGAAGTGTAGTTGGTTAGATCGGCTACTGCCACTAAACCAATTTGCCCAATTTAGTTCTTTCGACTGACGAGCACAGCGGTTACCTGGGTGGCTTGCTGGCAGAGATGAGTTGTAGCTAGCGGTAGATTCTGTTGAGCAAACGCAGGCAGAAGCTGTTTCAGACGTAGATATACTTTGAGCACCCACAGCAGTAAGGGCAACAAGTATCGCCGAAGTCGCTAGAAACGCCGCAGGCTTAGCACCTACTATTCGCTTTTTACCACTTATCATTTTATCTTCCCTTATAAAACAAACCCAACAGAACACCTAATTATAGCAAAATAGATTACATTTTAAACACTATTTTTAACTTATTCATAATATCGTATAAAGGCATGATTTATTTCATCAGATTATGACTAAATGAGGGGTAAGCCCTAGAGGCTTATGTTTTCAGGAGGTAGAATAGTGTACTTCTTAGACATCATTGTGAGTATGTTATGCGTCCATTTCTTATCGCTCCATCTATTTTATCAGCAGACTTTGCCCGTTTAGGTGAAGATGTTGATGCAGTCCTTAAAGCCGGTGCCGATGTGGTTCACTTTGATGTAATGGACAATCATTATGTACCCAATCTGACTATTGGTCCCATGGTATGCCAAGCATTACGTGATTATGGCGTTACTGCAGATATTGATGTTCATCTTATGGTTAAGCCAGTTGATCGCATTATTCCTGACTTCGCAAAAGCTGGTGCAACTATTATCACCTTCCACCCAGAAGCCAGTGAGCATGTTGATAGAAGCTTACAGTTAATCAAAGAGTCAGGTTGTAAAGCGGGCCTAGTATTTAATCCTGGAACGCCTCTGCATTATTTAGATCATGTCATGGACAAGCTTGATGTCATTCTACTGATGTCAGTTAACCCAGGTTTTGGTGGTCAGTCTTTTATTCCTTCTACGCTGGATAAACTACGTCAAGTTCGTAAGTTGATTGATGACAGCGGTTTTGATATCCGTCTAGAGGTTGATGGTGGTGTGAAGGTCGATAATATCGCTGAAATAGCGGCTGCTGGTGCGGATATGTTTGTGGCGGGATCTGCCATCTTTAGCCAACCTGACTATAAGACTGTGATTGATGAGATGCGCAGCGAGCTTGCCAGCACAGAGTCTTAATTCATGAAATCCTGGGACAAGCTTAAAGCGATTGCATTTGATCTCGATGGGACGCTTATCGATAGCGCGCCAGATCTTACCGCGGCAACTCAAGGTGCGCTTAAGGAGCTTTCACTACTGAGTTGTAGTGAACAGCAAGTGAGATCTTGGATAGGCAACGGGGCTAAGGTGTTAATGCAAAGAGCATTAACTCATTCCTTAAGCGAACCTGTGAGCCAAGATGTACTCGACAATGCCATGCCCGTTTTTATGCGGCATTATGAAGCAAACCTGCAGCAACATAGCCAGCTTTACTCTGGTGTGTTAGAGGTACTTGCAAGATTAAGTGAGCTTGGGTATTCCATGGCAGTCGTCACCAATAAACCTCATCGTTTTGCGGTGCCATTATTGGCAGCTTTCAATATAGGCCATCACTTTACAGCGGTGTTGGGCGGTGATTCTCTTGAGAAGATGAAGCCAGATCCCTTACCGTTAACGCACCTTCTTGCTAAGTGGCAACTCGCTCCAGAAGCTCTTTTGATGGTGGGTGACTCTAAAAATGACATTTTAGCCGCAAAAGCAGCGGGTATTAGCTCGATAGGCTTGACCTATGGGTACAACTACGGTGAAGATATCGGACTAAGCAGTCCAGACGCCGTCTGTGAACAGTTTTGTGACATCTTAAAATTCGTGAATAATAGTGTAAGAGTAATGGAGCATGAGAGCGTATGACTAACCCAGTAAAACCCATAGTACTTAGCGGTGCACAACCGTCAGGTGAGTTGACCATAGGCAATTACATGGGCGCACTAAGGCAGTGGGTAGCCATGCAAGATAGCCATGATTGTCTTTACTGCGTCGTTGATCTTCATGCGATCACCGTAAGGCAAGATCCTAAGCTTCTTAGAGAAGCTTGTTTAGACACACTAGCACTGTATTTAGCATGTGGTGTCGACCCGAAAAAAAGCACCGTGTTTATTCAATCACAGGTACCTCAGCACACTCAACTAGGTTGGGCATTAAACTGTTATGCTCAGATGGGTGAGCTAAATCGGATGACCCAGTTTAAAGATAAATCGCAAAAGCATGCGAGTAATATCAACGTTGGCTTGTTTGCTTACCCTGTTCTTATGGCTGCAGATATTTTGTTATATCAAGCCAATGAGATCCCAGTAGGTCAAGATCAGAAGCAACACCTTGAGTTAACGCGTGATATCGCGACTCGCTTTAACAATGCCTATGGTGACACATTCACGATTCCAGAGCCTTTTATCCCAGAACATGGTGCTAAGGTGATGTCGTTGCAAGATCCGTTGAAGAAGATGTCAAAATCTGATGATAACCGCAACAACGTGATTGGGTTGCTTGAAGATCCTAAAAAGATCTTAAAGAAGATCAAGAAAGCCGTAACCGATGGTGATGAGCCACCTGTGGTACGTTTTGATACTCAAAACAAGCCTGGTGTTTCTAACTTATTAAGCTTGATGTCGGGCGTGTCTGGCAAGAGCATTGCGGGTCTTGAAGCTGAGTTTGAAGGCAAGATGTATGGTCATCTTAAGGTGGCAACAGGTGAAGCTGTCGTCGCAATGATAGAGCCTCTACAGGCTAGATATCGTGAGTTTAGAGAAGATCAAACTTTCCTTAATCAAGTCATGAAAGATGGTGCAGAGAAAGCTCAAGCCCGCGCTGAAGTGACGGTGAAGAAAGTATATGAGAAAATTGGATTGTTAGTATAACGACTTATTAATATCTGTTTTCAGTTCAAAAAAGCCGACGTTTGTCGGCTTTTCTGTGTCAGAACACTTATTGAAGGTTATACCATAGACGATATAATACCTTCGTTGTGTCTAGGAGCTGGGTGACTCAAATACCTTAATGACTTTTCTCACTCCCGCAGTATTACGGGTGACGTCTACGGCTAGATCGGCTTGATCTCTAGGGACAACCCCGAGTAGGAAAACTTCACCATTTTCAGTGATCACTTTAATACGTGTGGTATCTAAATTATCCGTGTTCAGCATGCGAGTTTTTACCTTGGTTGTTATCCAAGTATCGTTGCTGCGAGTCGTAAAAGAGGTCGGGTTACCGATGCGGATTTGGTTATGAATTTTGCCACCCAGTTTGAGGGTCTGCACGGTGCGAATGGCTTTATCCCTTAACATTGAATTAGGGGACTGGCCTATCATCAGCACATTACCATTCATGACAACCCCTGTGATATTTGCTTGATTCTTCACATCTTCTAATGCGGCCAGTTCACTGGCTATCTGAAAATCAGCGTTAGTATCATCGAGCTGAGTCGAAAAACTGCGCTCATCATTGACCATCATCGCGCCACCAACTGCACCGACCATAACGGCACCAGCACAGCCTTGTAGCATCAATATGACAGCGATTAGCGAGAGCGTTTTTATCATCATAATTGTCCAAAAGGTGAAGTAATTGCTTGCTGCTAATGGATCAAGCGAGCAAAACTTTGATGAGTAGCACCGGCTTAGTTGTCGGTACTACTCACGTGTTTATAGCGTCAGATCACTGTTCATCTTGAGGGAACAAGGTGCGATCGATATTGTCACACAGGCAGTGAATGGCGAGTAGGTGAACCTCTTGAATGCGAGCTGTCACGTTTGAAGGTACACGTACTTCAACGTCATTAACACTTAATAGACCAGCCATAGGGCCGCCATCTTTACCTGTTAATGCAACAATCGTCATATCTCGGCTCAATGCTGCTTCAATCGCCTTAATGATATTACCTGAGTGACCGCTGGTGGATATTGCCAATAAAATATCACCAGGTTGGCCTAGGGCTAAAATTTGCTTAGAGAAAATTTCATCATAGCTATAATCGTTAGCGATGGCCGTAATGGTTGATGTGTCACAACTTAACGCGATAGCGGGTAAAGGCGGACGCTCAATTTCGTAACGGTTTAACAGTTCAGCCGAGAAATGTTGTGCATCACCGGCGCTGCCACCATTACCACATGCTAGTATTTTGTTACCCCCTAGCAGACAATGCACCATCATCTCTGCCGCTTTAGCAATAGACTCTGGCAATGCCTCTGAGGCGTCAATCTTAGTTTGAATTGATTCGGTAAAGCTGTCTTTAATACGTTCTAACATGGGTCAATCCTTCATTGTAAATCTGGTGTTATCATGCCATAAGTTGTTAAATACTGAAGGCACAAATCATTAAATTTGCTTAAAAAGCGTTGGTTAGCCACTGTACTTGGCCCGCATCAATTGCAATAAGATCGAATCGACAAACTGTATCGATCTTATTTCTCTGTATATAGTGCTCTGCAGCGCGTCTAAGTCGACGAATTTGAGCTGCACTTAACGCATTTATTGCGCCGCCATACTGAGATTTTGAGCGATATTTTACTTCAACAAATATCCACTCTTTGCCATCTTTCATGACAAGGTCTATCTCACCAAACTTATATCGAACATTGGCCTCTACAAAACTAAGACCTTGTTGGATCAAATAGTTCATCGCCAGATTTTCACCTGCCTGACCATGCTCTTTTGGAATTTGGTTTTTATTATCCATGTTAACCCATCATTGAGGGCGTAAACTGCCTCTTTGGTAGCGTCCCCAGCTGAGCTGTCTGTTCACCGTGCCATCGGGCGCCACTGATAACATACCGCTTCTTCCTGAGAACTGATAACCAGGTAATGCGCGCATTTGGGCTAATTTCCCAACTAGCTCAAGTGCGTCATATCCCATGATATAAAGACGTTTCTGGCCATAGCTCCATGTTGGCCATAAAGACTCAACTAACTTGGCTTCAGGGCTATCAGTTAACAACCAAGGGATGTCACTGATGTTAAGGTTATTCAGTTCTAATGCTGTATTTCTTGAGCTGTCTTCTACTCGGCTTCTGCTACTGGCATAAAGAGGGACTGGCTCGGCAAAAACGCTGAAGTTAACATCAATAAAAGGTTTTAATAGAGGCAAGTCGTGATTGCCTGAAATCATATAGATGGCATCGATGTCGCGTCTAGATCTAAAGTCGGCTTCAACTTTATTACCAATAAGCGCTTTTATGCGGGCAATGCGCTCCTTGCTATCGATAACGCCCAATGATTTTTGCACTGTGACTTTCATTTTGTCACCGGGATCATACAAGTGCACTTCAGCAGGCTTTTGAGTCAGCTCGGTCCATTTTGCGTTAAAGCTTTCAGCCATCCGTTTACCAATGGAATTATTGCTGGCCAATATCAGCGGGTTCACTATGCCATCAGCAAAAAGCTTATCTGCAGCATCACTGGCTTCATTGGCTGGTGACAGGGCAAAATAGAAAGTTTCATCATTGGGAGTAAACTCATCCACATGATTTAGATAGAGCTGTGGAACCTGATTGGGAATATAGCTAGGCTCGATACTCACTGGTATCTCAATGCCTTCAGTTACTGGTCCTGCATTGAGTGGCTCTGGTGTTTCAGCGGCTAATGTCGGTTGCTGTAACTGTTCAACTTCAGATTGAAATAAGGGGCCAATGATGAACTCAGCACCGGCAGACATCGCCTGCTCATAAGCTATTTTTGCACCTTTAGCCGTGTCGAAAAAGTTAATCGATACATTGCTGTCAGGGTTACTTAAGTAGCGTGACATGATGCCTTGTTTAACCGTGCTGGCAACAGAGGCTCTTTTGCCACTTAATGGCAGTAACACTGCAATGTTTTTAGGCTGGTAAGGTTTGGTATTCAGCGCTTTTTCAAGATCTGTTGGTAATTTTATCGCACCAGGATGCGTCGGGTTTGTATGCTGCCAATTTCCGAGATGCTGCACGAGCTCACTTGGGTTAATCGCATAGTGCTTGGCAATATAAGCGAGCTGTAACCAGCCAGCAAAAATAGGAGTAGAAGTGTCTTGGCTAAAGTTGAGTAGCGTCTGCTCATGCATAGGTTGCAATATGCGCCAGATTTTATCATTAACCTCGCTTGCTTCTGCCATCGGCAGATATGCACTCAATAAACTGAGTTGCCTAGCCTGCTCAATAGGCTGCTTGGTGGCTTGATAAAGACGGGCTTTAAATTGGTAATATGCCACCATCTGCCAATCCGCTAATTTCCACTGAGTCGGGTAATTAAGCTCTCGTAAGGCATCATCATAGGTTGAAGTCAGCTCTAACACTCTTGCTTTGAGGTATTTATGCTCCGCTAGCAACTCAGTATTCTGACCTAAATCATTCTCAACTGACTTTAATGTCTTAGTTGCAGCGCTGGCATCACCTTCATTAATAAAGGCGTGTGCGGCAAGCAGCAGATAACGAGTACGTTGCTCAGTACTGTCAGCATTTGCTGCTTGAGTCAGGTAATCTGCGGGTTGCAGGCTAGCACTCACCAAGGAAACCTGGCTCTGTTTCGGTTTTTCAGGTGCAGGAGTAGTCCCACAACCGAACAAAACAGTGGTTAAAACCCCAATAGAAATTAATTTAGTTGTATTCAGTCTTTTCAACACAGGTCTTCACTCTGGTAAGATGCTACCACTAGTTTAACCTTCTCTTACGCTTGACGAAAGTCTTGTGGTAGCCAAACCGAGGTAGATATGGATCTGGCGGTCGCACTTTACATTGTACCAACACCAATTGGTAACTTAGGGGACATCAGTTCTCGTGCCATAGATGTACTCAACAATGTCAAATTAATAGCCTGCGAGGATACTCGTCATAGCGGTATTCTTTTGAGCCACTTTGGCATAGAAACACGAAAAACAGCCCTTCATGATCACAATGAAAGGGATAGAGCTGACTGGATCATTCAAAAGTTAAGTAATGGCGAGCCCGTTGCGTTGATCTCCGACGCTGGTACGCCACTGATTTCTGACCCTGGATACCACTTGGTGTCGCAAGTCAGAGCCGCTGGCTACAAGGTGATCCCGCTGCCGGGTGCGTGTGCTGCTATTACAGCGCTGAGTGCATCAGGTTTGCCATCAGATCGCTTCACTTTCGAAGGTTTCTTACCTTCAAAAGAGAAAGGCCGTATCGATAAACTCACCGAACTTAAAGAAGATCCACGCACCTTAATCTTCTACGAATCACCGCATCGTATCATCCCGAGTTTAGAATCCATTCTGGTTGCATTGGGTGAAGATCGTGAGATTGTTATGGCACGTGAAATGACCAAGACTTTTGAAACTTTCCTATGTGGAACGGTTAAAGAGGTATTGGAACAGGTAAAAGCCGATCCTAACCAACAAAAAGGTGAAATCGTGCTGATGTGCCATGGTTACCGCCTCAATGACGAGGAAGGTATCCCAACAGTGGTGATTAATACATTAAAGCTGCTTTGCGAAGAGCTGCCTTTAAAGAAGGCCTCGGCATTAGCTGGGCAGATCCATGGGTTAAAGAAGAACGCTCTCTACAAATATGGCCTTGAAAACGGCCTATAAAGAACGCTTTTTAATCGGGCGAGTTATAAAGGCCGATTTTTGATGGAGTGTTGGCTTCGCTTAGGCTATAATCCGCGCCGAGTTGGCCAGACAGTTGCCGCGTTCGCAAGAACGGGGAGGAAAGTCCGGGCTTCATAGAGCAGGGTACCAGGTAACGCCTGGGCGGTGTGAACCGACGACAAGTGCAGCAGAGAGGAGACCGCCTTCTTGATTTATCAAGGGGGTAAGGGTGAAAGGGTGCGGTAAGAGCGCACCGTGCGGCTAGTAATAGTTCGTAGCAAGGTAAACTCTACCCGAAGCAAGACCAAATAGGGTTCCATACGGCGCGGCTCGCGTTGGAACCGGGTAGGTCGCTTGAGCCTGTGAGCGATTGCAGGCCTAGATGAATAACTGTCCACGACAAGACCCGGCTTATCGGCCAACTCACCTAATAACAAAAAAACCGCATCTCGAAAGAGATGCGGTTTTTTTGTATTTATATGCTTATCGGGCATAAACGTCACCTAATAAAATGAAAGCCCGCTTAGCGAAAGATAAGCGGGCTTTTTGTTCGATCTTTCTAGGGGGAAATTCTGTTCCTGTTGTCTGAAGCTCATCATCTCTCCCCTTTCTGATTTTTCCTTTTCGAATTTTTGCAACTTCTGAATCTACAATCGACTTTCTCTGTTTGCCTATATCTATAAAGATAATGAGAGCATTGATAACTTAATATAGAGTCGTTATGTTATTGATTAATCATGTGTGATTCAGTTCTGATTCTAAGACTGCACCTCCTAAAAATCATGGGGTTTCGGATAAAATAATATTAAAAATTGGCTCATCAATGATGCAAAAGCTTACCTGCTCGATGGGATAGATGACGAGACAATTAATGAGTTAATCACTGCAAGTGGAGAGTTTTAATGAATGATTGGAAGTGTGACGATAAAGAGTGGATGAAGCAGCGTAAAAAAAAGTGGCCGCAATATAGAAATAATTTCAGCGATGCATTAGAAGATATTTCTGACCTAACTAAAGAGGAACTAGAAGATTTAAAAAACTATTTTCTCACTGGTTGCAAGAGTGCGCTTAAAGCAATTTATAAGGTAAGGAGTAGTTTGCTCCTTGAGCTCTGGCTGTATCCAAGTGATGAACTCGAAGTATTAAAGAAAGTTTTTGACCGTCACTGTGTAGAAAAAACATGTTATTCGGAACTTTTAGCATATAGAGCTGACGTTCGGCAATTATTTTTGCTGAAGGCGGGGCATCGGCATAAATTCTCTTATAAAGGAAATAGTCGCTTAAATGGTCGGGACATAATTTTAGATCAAGTCTTAATACCTCAGACCCTAGAGGAATACATTGCCTTAGAAGGTGAAAGTGAGCGAGAGCACCTTGTTAGAAAGTTTTGTATGGACCCTTGCTATGATTGGGGGGACTTTCTGACTAGAACAGAACGTTTCGATACCGATATCTGTGTGAATAAGATAGATATATGGAAGTCTGCAGTTAAATTGAGTTTTGAGCAGTATAAAGATGAAAAAGGAATCGTGTGGCTTATTGAAGATCTTGATACTTTTTTAGCTTCAACAGGTGAAAAACATCCAAAACAGATTAAGTTGGCTCAAGACATTATTGATGCGATTAACGACCCTGAAATGCCCCAAGCATTAAGAGACAGAGTCGCTGAAATTAGAGCCAGTAAATATGCAACCGAGTAAATAAAATCGCCATTGTTAATTGTTCAAA
>OJDH01000252.1_pt1 | contig 33395 bp, 22 predicted proteins | sample 1592761 | NCBI WGS metagenome assembly OJDH01 (sample SAMN05416855, study PRJEB24817) | seawater metagenome | isolation source: Sea water | place: Canada:Atlantic | collected 2013-11
CTTGGTCAGCCAAGGGGTTCGATTAAACGATTTAGAGCAAGTTGCTGGCTACCTTAAACCAGTCGAATTAGGGAAATACCGGGCCGTTAATCGCCATGGCAAGTCAGTCGATATCGAGCAGGCAAATACGATATTCCCCTACTTTTGAAGATGCTATTTAAGGGCTGTGATGTGGTTGATGTTTCCTCTTTATGTGACAATTTTAAACAATGGCAAGGAGACCTCACAAAGCAGCAGGTGAGCATTGTTTACGCCGATGGTTATCTCGGTAACCCTGCATCATTCTATGGGCACTTGTTGTTCAAATTAAAAAGTGAAGTGCTCTCAAGAGACTTGCTGAGTAATAGCTTGAATTTTGGCGCGAAAGTACCTGATAACGAAAACCCAGTGGCTTATATCTTAAAGGGATTAGTGGGGGGGTATGACGCTAAGTACAGCAGCAACCACTATTACCGCTACAATATTAATTACGCTGAAGTTGAAATGCGTGACCTTTGGCAATACACCTTAAATTTAACGTCTGACGAAAAAACGATATTAATTGCCCATGCTTGGGAGTTGCTTTTCACAGAATATCGCTATTATTTTACCCACCGCAATTGCGCGTATCATATTGCCAAAATGCTCGAGCTAGTATTAGAGCAAGACTTAATATCAAATAGGCGGCCTTTCGTATTACCCATCAGCGTATTTTCAGCCCTTGAGCAAGCAACAACGATTTCGGGTCACCCCGCCGTGCAAAAGGTAGAGCACACACTTTCTCGCCAAGCGCGGTTTAGGCAACATTTTGCTGAATTAAACGTGACGATGCAGGAGAAACTGAGCGACATCGTTAATAACGCAAATACGCTAGAGGAGATCCAAACGTATCTCGTGGCGTTGCCACTGAAACAAAAGCTGATGTTACTCGATGTCTTACTCGACTACGTCAATTTCAGCCTCGAATTAAATAAAGATGATAAGACACTGCAGTCACTTAAAAGGAATGTTCAGCGAGCGCGTATCGTTTTACCAGCCAAAAAAGTGCAGTGGAGTACGCATACTGAAGTGTTGCCGCACACAGGGCAAGACCCCGCGACAGTGCGGACTACATTAGGGCACAATAATGACCACGGGGGCTTCGCAGAGGTCATGTTTCGCCCAGCCTACTACGACATGCTAGCCCGCGGCGGTGGTATCCTTGCAAACTCAGCATTATCAATGGCAGCGCTGACATTACGTGTAACGGATGATAATTTGGCGTTGAGTAAATTAGATCTGCTGAATATAGAACCTGTCGATACCGGAGCGACCGGTTTACCGGGTGATATAGGTGTAGCGTGGCAGCTGCGCTTGGGTAACGAACGAGACTATTTAGGGCCCGCGGATGTCGGTAATGAATTCTTCCTAGAAAGTGGCTTAGGTAAAGGAATTGTATTGGGTGATACAACGCTTTATGCATTGGCCCTCGGCAGAGTACAAACACCTGATTCACTTGATACACGCTTTATGTTGTTACCGACGTTGGGCGTTCTATGGCAAACGGATGCCTATAAAGGTTTATGTAAATTTGTGTTTCCGATCCGCATAGACAGCCATGCTTATCAAAAAAAGATAAAAAGTACCTGTGAAGTAAGTGCTTTTGCATCCAAGTCATCTGATATTCGTTTGGGTATCAGCCATCACAACAATACAGAGCTCTCCTTAAGCGGCAGTTGGTATTTTTAAACTAGACAAAAAACGAGTGTTCGCTTATTTACTTGCTGGTTGGTGCATCTTTTGGCCCGGAGAGCGCAGATTGAAAAGGCTCATTTAGCCTAAGCTGAACCGTGAGATACACCGTATATATCAAGAGCTCTTGGCACTGGATTTAAGAGCCAGTTACCGATTGTTTCAGCTGTTTTACAAATTCGGCACTTTTACATACTTACTTACATTTAACCTTGCTCTAGGTCCTGTAGTTCCTAGCACTTAGGGCATTTTATTGATGTAAGTTAACCCTATCTTAACCCTCAGTTTGCTACTATTTTCGCCATTATAGGCAGTGACAACATTTCCTTGATTAACCATCGTTGGAAAGTTTGTCTTTTGTCTCACGTTTTTAATTTATCACGAGGAACGCTTTACCATGAAATACTCAACGTGTATCGGGGGGCTGTTACTAGCCTCTGTACTGCTAAGTGGCTGCCAGCAAGAAACAACTCAGCCTCAGGCTGCGCGTGTTACTGAAGTTGCTTATCTCACAGTGACCCCTAGCGAGCATAAAATTGAGACTCAGATGCAAGGTAGAGTGGTGGCCTCGTTGACGGCTGAAGTCCGTCCCCAGGTCGGTGGTATTGTGCATGAGCGCTTATTTACTGAGGGCGAGTTTGTAAAAGAAGGTGACGTTTTGTATCAAATCGAGCCTGCCACTTTTCAAGCTGCTGTCAATGAAGCGAAAGCAAACTTAAATAGTGCTAAAGCAACCGTTGAAACCGCCAAGCTTAAAGATCAGCGTTTCGCTGACCTGTTGGAATTTGAAGGTGTTTCGCAACAAGATGCAGACGATGCACATGCAACCTATTTAGAAGCCAAAGCAGATATCGAACGTTTTGAGGCAGCCCTTGAAACGGCGCGCATCAACCTTGAGTTTAGCAAAGTAAAAGCGCCTATCTCAGGGCGGATTGGTATTTCTAATGTAACCCCAGGTGCATTAGTCACAGCATCACAAACGAACGCTCTTTCGACAATTCGTACCTTAGACCCTATTTATGTGGACATGATTAAAAGCAGCACAGAAATTTTAAAATTACGTCAATTGTTAGCCAAAACAGATATTAAAAAAGGCTCGACTGATGTTTCTTTGCTTCTTGAAGATGGCAGTGAATACGAGCTAAAAGGCCAGCTTAAAATGCAAGAAGTAGCTGTTGACGCCTCAACGGGAGCCGTGACGCTAAGAGCTGAATTTCCTAACCCTGACGGAGTGTTGTTGCCAGGAATGTTTGTGCGTACTCGAGTCAATGAAGCGGTTGATGACAACGCCATTCTTGTACCTCAGCAAGGTGTTTACCATAACCCGGCAGGCGATGCATACGCTTACGTAATTGACGAGGGTAACAAGGTGCAGTCGCGCGTGGTTAAAACCATCAGCGCAGTTGGTAACAAATGGTTTATTAGCTCAGGTTTAAAAGCGGGTGACAAATTATTGGTAGAGGGCTCAAGCAAGGTTGGCCCAGGTAGTGAAGTGAAAACGGTAGAAGTACAAATGCAGAGTAATGGCAAGATGGTTGCTGTTGCAGCTCAATCAGGCAATTCGTTTTCTGCACCTGCACCTGCTGCTGCAAAAGGGGGCGTGTAAAACATGTTTGCACGTTTCTTTATTGACCGCCCAGTTTTTGCCTGGGTTATATCGATTATCATTATGCTTACGGGTATCGCGTCGATTATGTCGCTGCCTGTTGCACAATATCCGACTGTGGCGCCCCCCGTTATCTCGGTAAGTACAACTTATACTGGAGCGGATGCTGAAACTGTTGAAAACAGCGTGACGCAAATTTTAGAGCAGCAACTAACAGGATTAGATGGGCTGTTATATTTTTCGTCTTCGAGTACATCTGACGGCTCTGCATCAGTAAATGTGACGTTTGAAGAGGGCACAGACGCCGATTTTGCCCAAGTACAGGTACAGAATAAGGTACAACAAGTGACCTCGCGCTTACCTGAATCGGTACAATCTCAGGGGGTAACGGTAACCAAGTCCAATACGGATTTCTTGCTGGTTACGGCGGTATATGACACCACAGATAAAGCCTCGGCGTTTGATATCTCTGATTATATTTCTTCCAGTATGGAAGATTCACTGGCACGAATAGACGGCGTAGGTGACACCCGCGTATTCGGCTCACAATACGCCATGCGTATCTGGCTAGACCCAACTAAATTGGCCGCTTATGAATTGATGCCGTCGGATATTACAACTGCTCTCGCGGCGCAGAACATACAGGTACCCGCGGGTAAAATTGGTGCTGTGCCTGCCCTTGATAATCAAGAGCTAAACGCCACCGTAACCGCACAGTCAATGTTAGAAACGCCTGACCAGTTTCGCGATATTATTTTAAAATCAGATGCCAGCGGCGCCAGTGTGCGCTTAGGTGATGTAGCACGTGTTGAGATTGGCAGTGAAAGTTACGACGCCATACCGCGCTTAAACGGTCATCCAGCATCGGGTATCGCTGTGATGCTAACTCCCGGTGCGAATGCACTGGATACCGCCACACGCGTCAAAGACAAAGTCGCCGAGCTTGCTCTTAATTTACCTGAGGGCTATGAGGTCACTTTCCCTCGAGACAGTACGGACTTCATTAAAATTTCTATCAGTGAAGTGGTGCAGACATTGGCCGAAGCAGTGGTTTTGGTAGTACTGGTTATGTGGTTGTTCTTACAAAACTGGCGCGCCACATTGATCCCCGCCATTGCGGTGCCTGTGGTGCTATTGGGTACGTTTGGAGTGTTATCGGCGTTTGGCTTTTCCATTAACACCCTAACCATGTTCGGCATTGTGCTCTCTATCGGCTTGCTGGTAGATGATGCCATTGTGGTGGTGGAAAACGTCGAACGCCTGATGCGTGAGAAAAACCTTTCGCCACGAGACGCTACCATCGAATCTATGTCTGAAATCAGTGGTGCTTTGATTGGTATCGCGGTGGTGTTGTCGGCGGTATTCTTACCCATGGCCTTTTTTGGCGGCTCAACAGGGGTAATCTACAAGCAGTTCTCTATTGCGATAGTGTCATCTATGACCTTATCTGTAATTGTGGCATTGACCTTAAGCCCTACTCTGTGTGCCAGCTTCTTAACTCATAAAGAGCATAGTGATAAAGGTAAAGGTTTCTTTGCGCGCTTCAATCGTATGTTCGAAAAGTTGACGGCCTCGTATACCAGCCAGGTAGGTAAAATCATCACCCGTAAAGTACGCTGGGTATTAGGGTATGGCGTAATTGTCGTGGTGTTAGGGTTGTTGATTGTGCGTATGCCAACAGGATTCTTACCCCAAGAAGACCAAGGCAGCATTATGTTTCAAGTGAACATGCCTATTGGTGCATCTATATCCAGAACACGCGACGTTTCTGAGCAGGTAGAGCAATACTTGCTTGAAAATGAGTCTGAGGATATTCAACGGGTGTTCAGTATTTCTGGATTTAACTTCTCAGGTAGTGGCCAAAATGCCGGTATGGGCTTTGTGTCGTTAACCCCATGGGATGATAGAACTGAGGACGACCAAAGTGCTGATGCGCTGATTGGGCGCATGAATAAGAATCTATCCACAATACGTGATGCAAGTATATTTGCATTGTCGCAGCCCGTTATTCAAGGCTTAGGTCAAAGTAATGGTTTTACCTTTGAACTGCAGGCGGCTGCTGGCACAAGCCGAGACGAACTCACTACCTTAAAAGACGAGTTTATGGCCGCAGCAAGGCAAAGTGAGCTGCTGATGGGGGTGCGCGAAGGGGCATTGAGTAACACTCCTCAACTGAAAATAGACATAGATCATGGCAAAGCGACGACCCTTGGGGTATCGCTGGCGGATGTGTCTAACACGTTGACTGCTGCATGGGCTGGCTCGTATGTAAATGATTTTATCGATGATGGCCGAGTGAAAAAGGTGTATATCGAAAGTGAAGCGCAGTACCGCTCTAAACCAGAAGATTTGAATGATTGGTATGTGCGAGGGCAAAACGCGGATGGTGAAACCACCATGACGTCATTCTCAGCCTTTAGCACCTCGTCTTGGTCCAGTGCACCGCAAAGTTTGTCGCGTTTCAACGGTATTGCTTCGTATCAAATACAAGGCTCAGCTGCCAGCGGCGTCAGCTCTGGTCAGGCGATGACTGAATTAGAGCAATTAGTTCAAGAAGTGGGTCAAGGAAAGTTAAGCTTCGCTTGGAGTGGTTTGTCTTATCAGGAAAAGCTATCAAGCGGCCAGTCGACTATGTTGTATGCCATATCAATTTTAGTGGTGTTCTTAGCTCTTGCTGCTTTATATGAAAGCTGGTCAGTGCCTTTATCAGTCATACTGGTTATACCACTTGGGGTAGTCGGTGCTGCGCTGGCCTCAACCCTGCGCGGGCTTGAAAACGATATTTACTTCCAAGTGGCCTTATTGACCACCATAGGATTGGCCTCCAAAAACGCCATACTCATAGTTGAGTTTGCTGAAGCGTCTTATCAAAAAGGCATGTCGCTAGTGGGTTCTGCTGTTGAAGCAGCTAAGCTTCGCTTACGCCCGATCATCATGACTTCACTGGCCTTTATGTTTGGTATTTTGCCATTGGCAATTTCATCTGGTGCTGGCGCAAACAGCCGAATTTCAATCGGTACCGGTATTTTAGGTGGCACGCTTACGGCGACGATTTTTGGGATTTTCTTTGTACCTTTATTCTTCGTAATCATTCGCGGGATCTTTTCAAAAAGACGCCCTGTTTATAATGATGAGCCTAAAAAAATGGAGAATGCCCGTGATTAAATTAACCACTCGCACTATACGCCCAGCATTATTATCAGTGGTGTGTGCCATCGCTTTAGTAGGGTGTAGCTCGATGGCACCAGACTACGAACGCTCGGAATTACCCATAGCGAGCGACTGGGCGCAACAGCAAAGTAACACTCTGGAGGAAACGCCAGGGTTAACTTCGCAAAAAGCAGCTGAGTTACCTTGGAGGCAGTTTATTCACGAACCTCGCTTAACCCAAGTGATAGAGCTGGCGCTTAGCAGCAACAGAAGCCTGCGTGAAACCTTGGCTGACGTAGAGTCTGCTCGTGCTACCTATCGCATTCAAAAAGCAGATCTTTACCCGCAGCTCAGCGCAGGGTTGAGTGGTACACGAGCGAAGTCTTCTGATGGCGACATTTCAACCTTGTATCAGGCAGAAGCGGGACTGAGTGGTTACGAGATTGACTTATTCGGTAAAAACCGCAGCTTGAGTGAAGCGGATATGCAAAGTTACTTAGCCAGTGCTGAAACCGCTAAGGCAGCCCAGATTGCCTTAATTGGTGAAGTTGCGAATGCTTGGTTGACGCTTGCATCTGACAGCAGTTTGCTCAGCCTTGCAAAAGAAACAGCGGGCAATGCGCAAAAAACAATGGATATCACCAAAAAGCGCTTGGAGCTAGGGGTTGATTCTAAGATTGATTTAGCCAGTGCACAGACCGTATATCATACAGCTCGCTCAGATATTGCTAGTTTCAACACCCAAGTAGAGCAAGATATCAATGCGTTGCGCTTATTGGTTGGCCAACAACTTGATACCACATTGTTGCCCAGTGCGTTGCCAGATGGTGCCGAGTTAGTGAGTGATATTCCAGCCGGACTATCTTCAGATGTGTTGTTGCAAAGACCTGATGTGCTTTCAGCTGAACACGACTTGAAATCAGCAAATGCCGATATAGGCGCGGCCAGAGCAGCGTTTTTCCCATCCTTGTCGTTAACAGCTACAGGCGGGTTAGCGAGCTCGGTGTTAGCGGATATTTTCAGTGGTGGCGCAAGTTCAATCTGGACATTGGCGCCGAGTTTAAATATTCCTATTTTTACTGGTGGTGCTAACGATGCCCAATTGGCGTTTACGCAGGCTCAAAAGCAGAAGTTTTTAGCGGCTTACGAATATGCGATTCAAAGCGCGTTTTCAGAAGTGGCTGATGCCTTAGCGCGTAAGGCGACCATTCAGGAGCAACTTGCTGCACAAGAGGCATTGGTTGCAGCGGCAACACGCAGCTATGACTTGTCACTTGCGCGTTATAAAGGTGGCGTGGACAGTTTTCAAAATGCACTAGAGGCGCAGCGGACTATGTACAATGCGAGCCAAACATTGGTCAGCACCCGTCAAACTGATCTTATCAACAGGGTTACTCTATATCGTGTATTAGGTGGAGGTTTAGCCGACACTGCAAACGCTGATGTTGTGGCCAATACCGCAAACTATAATCCTTAAAGTATATAGGCTAAATCTGGTTTGGCGCGGATTGGCAAAGCATGACGACGAAGACGCCTCCAGCCTTTTCGCTGAGTTCGGGAGGATAAAGACCCGAACTTGGCGCTTAAGACAAATTAAATATTCTAATTTTTTGAATTTATTTATATTTTTCACTTAAATATCGACTACATTACTCAGATATAAGACGCGCTAATGAGCACGTTATCCGGCGAGTCTAATCGCCATCTCGTCTCAATACCCTTTAGCAACTAGGAACCAGCTGTCTTGTATCTTTTCTCAGTATTGATGATTGCTTGCGGCTGCGTGTTTCTGTTAATCAGTGTTCGCCCCGTTCATCACATCTACATAACGGATAGCAATTTAGGATGGCTAGTGCTGCGCAGCCTAGTCGTTTTTTTTGTATTTGGTTACTTTGGCGTTTTTTATTACTTCGTGCAAAAAATAACGATTAATACCGCGGATGTGATTGTTTCAGCAATCATGATGGCGGGTGGTTTTTTTGCCTTTCTAGTGACAAGGCTCAGTTTAAAAAGCATGGTGAAATTGAACCAACTTGCTGCCCAAGAACGCAGTAATTTGTTACATGATCCCTTAACTGGTTTGGCTAACCGGGCGTATTTGATGCAAACCATGCAGGCACATATTGCCAGTGAAGAGCATTTTGGGCTATTGATCCTCGACTTAAATCAGTTCAAGCAAATTAACGATGCGTTAGGCCATTACTTCGGTGATGTACTGCTTTGTCAGGTAGGACTGAAAATTAGTCAAGCTCTACCAAATACGTGCACCTTGTATCGTTCAGGCGGTGATGAATTTGCCATACTATCAGCAGCGTCTATAAGCGAAAACCTAGGCCAAATCGATAGTAGACCGGTGAGTAAAATCGACGATATCGCACAATTAATTCACAGCACTATGGACAAAAATTTCGAGATAGAAAATTACGAGTTCAGTGTCAGCGCGTCGATAGGAGGAACGGATTTTCCGGAGCTTGGTCACTCGGCGGATATACTGTTTGGCCAAGCGAATTTGGCTTTGTATGAAAGTAAGAAAAACACCAGCCCTTTTACCCATTATTCATCGGCATTTGAAACGAGTGCCGCTGATAACTTAAATATAGCGACGCGTTTAAAACAAGCTATTGCTTTGGAAGAGTTTGAACTTTGGTATCAACCTATCATTGACTTATCCGATGGCAGCGTGAACGGGGCTGAGGCGTTAATTCGCTGGCCCCAATCGGATGGAAGTTATATTGCCCCAGATAAATTCATCAAAATCGCAGAACAAAGCCTCCTTATAACCAAAATAACGCAATGGGTTATGAATATAGTCAAAGACGATATTCAGTTATTTAATCAATCAAACTTAAGTTTATGCGTGCACCTCAACTTGTCTGTTAAGGACCTGCAAAGTCCTCACTTGGTAGATAGTATTAACTCTATATTCAGTCAATGGGACTGGACTAATCATGCTCTGATGCTAGAAGTCACAGAAAGCGCGATGATGACCGATGTTACTAGGGTCAAAACTACCATGGCGCAGATTGCAAACACAGGGTTGGCCTTCAGTATTGACGACTTTGGTACAGGCTATTCTTCTTTAGCTTTATTGCGTGACTTACCCGTAAACCAGATAAAAATCGACCGCTCTTTTGTGAGTAACATACTCAAGAGTGAAGATGATTTGGCAATCGTTAAATCTACCATTTATCTAGCGAAAAATTTAGGCTGTAACATTGTCGCTGAGGGGGTTGAGGACGCTCAAACCGGTCAGCTTTTGAAGTCACTGGGCTGCGATCACGCCCAAGGCTACTATTATAGCAAGCCTTTAAAAATAGAATCTTTTATTGAATTTGCTAAATCTCATCGGACTGTTACTCAGTAAGAGCTAATAGTCGGTGCCCGCTGAAATATACTAGCTGTTGAATTTCGCTTACTTTAGGCGTGATTGCGAAAGCTGTGCGTATGTTTACAAATCAGTGCGCTGAAAAGCGCACCTTAAAGAAATGTGTAAAAATATTCTCCTATCCGTTTCGGCCAAGCAAAAATCCTTGATATTTTGACGGTGATAATGCACTAACTTACTGAAAAGTGAGAAGTGATTGGTATGACAAGCTGACTATTCGCGCTGATTGATAGACATTTAACCCAGACTTACTACTATAAAGTGAAGAGCTAGGATGCTGTGTTTCTTATACCCCGTATATTGAATCTTTTCTTTCTTGAAATACTCAAAAAAACGACGATATAAACTGACCAAGTAAAGTTTGCTAAAGTTCATCACTCCACTTTCATCGTGTCAGCTAATTATCATTTGATATCAATAATGGTTAGATTCGAACTGGGTAGTTGAGTGCGTATGAACGGAACACATCACTGTCACTTTAAATCTTTTGTTAAGCAGCCCCGCCAAACAAAGACATCATCAGGTTACACAGCACACTTTTTAAATAAAATACTTCTTTTGCTTATCGTCGCTGTTTTTCCAGCAATCCTCACCACTGCCAACAGTCAAAGTAGTCAGACCAACAGCACAATGACATACGGCCAGTTGGGAGCGTCTTGGTACAGTAAAGGCGAATACGACAAAGCGATAGAGGCATTTCAGCAAGCCCTTGAAGACGACATTAACCTCTTTGGCGAAGCACACCCTAATGTGGCGACAACGCATAATAATTTAGCGCTCGCGCATAAAGCAAAAGGTCAATACGACAAGGCAATCACTTATTATCAGTTGGCACTTGTTAGCAGCATAGAAAACTACGGCGACGGCCATCAGGAAATCGCTTCTATTCGCAGTAACTTGGGGTTAGTTTGGCATGCCAAAGGGCAATACGATAAAGCCCTCGAATACTATGAATTAGCGCTTGCGAGTAGCGTTAAAAACTTAGACAAAGACTCCACGTTTATTGCAACGATAAGAAGCAATATCGGTTTAGTGTTCCAAGCCAAAGGTGACTACGACAAGGCCATCCGATACTACACGCTGGCACTGGAAAACGGCATTGCCACTTTGGGGGACGACCATCCCTCGGTAGCCATTCGGCGCAGTAATCTAGGCAGTGCGTGGGAAGCAAAAGGACAGTATAAAAAGGCGGTTGCGTTCTACGAATTAGCCTTAGAAAGTGGCATACGTCAACTGGGTGAGAATCATCCTACTGTGGCCACGAGACGCAACAAACTGGGTAATGTTTGGCAGATTCAAGGGCAGTACGGTAAAGCGATTGAATACTACACTCTCGCCTTAACGAGCAGTTTAAATTCTGTTGGAAAAGACCACCCTTTTGTGGCGGTGATGCTAAATAGTTTAGGTAGCGCTTGGGAAGCCAAAGGCCAATATAAAAAAGCGATTGAGCAATATGAAAAAGCGCTGCAAATCAACATACTAATTTTTGGTGAAAGCCACCCTGACGTTGCTAGCACGCGCAGGCAATTGGGCAGTGCTTGGCATAAAAAGGGTCAATACGACAAATCATTAGTGTACTACCAGCAAGCGTTGACGAGTGACATCAAGACGTTCGGAGCTGTCCATCCCAGTGTTGCAGACACGCGCAAGCGTTTGGGCAGCCTCTTACAAGCCAGAGGCCAGTTTGATGAAGCAACGAAACTGTATGAGCTTGCGCTCACCAGTAGTTTGGTGATTTTCAGCCCTGGCCATACAGAAGTTGCCAGCATTCATCGTCAACTTGGAAGCGTTTGGCAAGCTAAAGGCCAATACACGAAGTCGCAAAATTACTATGAGCAAGCGTTAAAAAGCGAGATAAATACATTTGGTGAAGATCACCCAAATGTGGCGTTAACCCATGCGCTACTTGGCAGCTTATGGGGGGCAAAAGGGCAATATGATAAGGCGATCGGATTTTATGATTTAGCCTATCAGAGCCACTTGCTTAAATTTGGGGATAGTCACCCAAGCGTGGCTAAAACTCGGCGTCAGCTCGGCTGGGCTTGGCAGGAGAAAGGGCAATACGATAAAGCCTTAGGTTTTTACGAGTTGGCGTTAACCAGTGATATAAAAACTTTTGGGGGTGAGCACCCAAATGTTGCCGTTACGCATCGCCTGTTAGGCGGTCTTTGGCAAGCTAAAGGTGAGTACGATAAGGCTATCAAATACTATCAACTTGCTCTTAGCAGTAGCTTGTTAACCTTTACTGAGAGCCATCCCGAAGTGGCTGATACGCGCAGGCAGCTTGGCAGTGTGTGGCAGGAAAAAGGTCAATATGACAAAGCGATGGAGTTTTATGCCTCGGCGCTTGCCAGTGACAAAAAAACCTTTGGGGATAATCACCCTAACGTCGCCGTCACGCGCAGGCTTTTGGGAAGTTTGTGGCAAATTCAGGGCGATTACGACAAGGCGATTGAGTATTACGATTTGGCCCTGCAACACACGCTTGAAAAATACGGTAACGCACATCCTGAAGTCGCTAAAACATACAATCATCTAGGCAGTGCATGGCAAGCGCAAGGGCTATTTGATAAGGCCAACGAATATTATCAACTCGCCTTAGTGGGTGGTCAGCAATCTCTAGGTGAACAGCATCCAGTCGTGGCAACAACGCAGAGCCATATGGGCAGTCTCTGGTTGGCTAAGGGCCAATATGATAAAGCCTTAGGGTTATATGAGCAGGCGTTGGCTAGCACTATTCTGAGCTTGGGGGAAGAACATCCTGATGTCGCTGAGATACGCAGTAGTCTTGGTCGAATATTCAAGGCAAAAGGCCAATACGACCGAGCAATAGAATATTACGAATTGGCCCTTGGTAGTGGTATTGCAACCTTTGGAGAAGCCCATCCGTCGGTAGCCATAAGGTGGAGTAATTTAGGTAGTTTGTGGTCAGCCAAAGGGCAATATGAAAAAGCGATTGAATATTATCAATTAGCACTTAACAGTGGGATAAACACCTTTGGTCAAGACCACCCCGCGGTGGCCATCAGGCAAAGTAACCTAGGCAGTGCTTGGGAATCGTTGGGAGACTACGATAAAGCGATACAATATTATGAGTTAGCACTACAAGGCGGTATTAAACACTTTGGTGAAGATCATCCAGCAGTGGCCAAAAGGCGCAGTAATTTAGGGAGTGTTTTTAAAGCACTTAAGCAATATGACAAAGCGATTAGCTACTATAAATTAGCACTGAAAAGCGGGATCCGCATGTTGGGGGAAAATCATCCGTCAGTCGCCATACGCCAGAACAGTTTAGCCAGTTGCTGGCAAGCGAAAGGGCAGTACGACAAAGCCATAACATATTACGAAAAGGCGCTGGCGATCTACGTGCAAACCCTCGGTGAAAATCACCCGAATGTGGCGGCGACGCGAAGCAATCTTGGTAGCGCATGGTACGCGAAAGCAGAGTATAAAAAGGCGATTGAATATTATGAAATGGCGTTAGCTGCGGGATTAGTTATTTATAACAAAGACCATCCATTCATTAGCGCCATGCGCAGCAACATAGACAATGCTAGGGATGCTCGTTGGCAATAAAAAAACCGGCAGCTGCCGGTTTCTTTGTTTAAGCCAATCCACGTGACAAGCCACGCGAATAAGTGATCCCTTATTGGCGTGGAACGGAACGTGGAATGGTATTACTCCAACTTCATTAAATAATTAGCCACTGCCGTTAAAAGCGTTTTCTCAGTGTGATGCCAAACGTAGCAGGGTCAGAAATATAGGCGTTGAATTTACCCTCTTGCAAAGGCGTATTAAAATTCACATGGTTAATATATTCCTCGTCCAGCACATTGCGACCCCAGAAAACCAAATCCATATCGTATTTCGCGAAGTTCATAAAGAAACGCAAGTTAAGCAAGCTGTATGAGTCTTGCACGGCGAAGGGATCATTACTGCCATCTAAAACGACATCCCCCGTGTAAGAGTATTCAGCTACGATATGGGCATCGACGCCATCACTAATGATGAAATCCTTTTTCACTCTTAACATGGCATAGTCTTCTGGCTCGCCAGTTGGGCGGTCACCAGAGCGATCGCAATAAGGATTCGGTGCACCCGACTCCGAAATTTCTTGTCCGGGATCGGTAATACCGGTGTGCCACGTGTAGGCTATCCAACAATTGCCGCGCGTAAAGTTGTCATACTCCGCATTGACTCTGGCATACACAAAACCGACTTCAATAGTATCGGTAGGCAGCCACGTTAGCTCTACTTCTAAGCCAGAGGTTTTATAATCCCCTGCATTTTGTAGATTAAATCCTGTGCCGGTAAATGTATTCGCTTGAATGTCATCTACGTTAGTTGAGTGTATTGCGGCGTTAACCCTAAGATCTTGTTCTGGAAAGTCTCTCTTAATACCAATTTCCAGCGATCTGGATTTCTCAGCAGCGAATATAGGGTCGAAGTCTTCTGATATTCTATCGGTGTTGGTCCCCCCAGATTTATAACCTGTGCCGTATGAGACATACATGAGTGTGTTTCTATTTGGGGTGTAGCTGAGTTTCAGTGTGCCGGTAATTTGGTCATCATCTAAGGTATCAGAAATATCTGAGCGAGCAGCGGTAATGGCGCCAAGCGGATTGAACCCCCAACCCAGCGTTTGAAACGGAGCCAGAGCAGCCAGTGCTGCTTGGCCGTTAGCCGTTGTAATATCAATAGTATTGGCTTGAATGCCCGCCAAAACGTTACCGGCTACACCTGCACCGTAAAGTAGTGAGCCTGGCACAATTGACTCAGGATCCGCTGGATCACCAACCGAGGTGAAGAAGGTTGGAAAGGTTGAATCTGCGGGTAATACTTCACTAAAAATAGTCGAGAGATCCTTACTTTCATCGGTATAACGTAAACCTGTGGTTAGGGTGAGTGTTTCGGAAAGTTGGTAGTCGATTTGACCAAAAATAGCGTAGCTTTCATGTTTTTGATCTGCGCGGTGATCAAAGTTGGTCGATGCAGGGGCTGGAGAGGCCGACGCTGCAATAAGACCATTGGTCGCGATGCTTAAAGCATCAATGCCAGCGAGCAGATCATTGAATGCTCCTTGCGCGAAGCCAGCCAGAAAAAAGTCATTGAATTGCTCGCCAGTATATAAGCTGTAATCGAGATCTAAATCTTGTCTAAAATAGTAAGCGCCGAGTATTCCTGTGACGCGGTCACTGGTGTAATCGATTCGTAATTCTTGGGAAAATGAATTTTGCTGGGAGTCATTTCGTGTGCCAAACAAATGAGCATCCGTAAAGTCGCTGTCTATGTTGTCATAGGAGTCGAAATTACGATAAGCGGAAATAGACACCAAGGTAAATTGCTCATTGATATCCCAGTTCAACTCAGCTGACAACCCGCTATCTTCTACCTGTGACTCAGGTAAAAATGACAGCGCGACTTTGTGATCGAAAAAGTCACTTCCATCAAATATAGTGGCATTAAACGGCGCTTGAGATAGAAGACTGTCGGTGCCAAATTTACCTTCTATACCCGTGGCTTGAGCATTACTGACTTGTACTGGTGCGGCGCAGCAAATTTCATCAATTTCCGCGTAATCAGCAATAATGCGCAAAGTGACATCGTCACTTGGAGTATATAAGGCTTGAAGTCTCGCGCCCCAGCGGTCTCGATCATTTAGGACGTCACTTCCTGTGCTGACTTCGCTAACGAAACCATCACGCTGACTACCAAAACCAGTCACGCGGAATGCCAGTATATTATCAATAGCAGACACGGACGCCGCAGCGGAATAGTTAAGTAAACCATAATTTCCAACTGTGCCTTCGATAAAGTTATTCGCACCATCATGGCTTGGTGCAACGGAACGGATCAGAATTGCGCCTGAAGGCGTATTTTTCCCAAATAACGTACCTTGAGGGCCGCGAAGCACTTCCACGGCTTCGATATCCACTAAATTGTTTACCATAGAGCTTTGACGGGCACGATAAATACCGTCAATGTAGAGCCCTACTGAGGGATCCAAACCAAAATTTTGTGACGAGGTGCCTATACCGCGTATTGAGAAGCTAGTGTTGGTCACATTCTGGGTTTGAAATGCAGAGGAGGCTGGCACCATGCTAGCCACATCAAAAATATCTTTAAGTACAGCTTGGTCAAGTTGCTTACCAGAGAAGGCGCTAACTGAAACAGGCACCGTCTGCATACTTTGACGACGCTTTTGCGCTTCAACTGTAATGGTTTCCAGACGTAGTGTTTCTACCTCTTCTTCGATTTCTTGCGCGCTAACAATAGGGATGGGAACCCCCAATGTGAGCGAAATCAATAGTGCGATAGGGTTCTTTTTAAGCTGGCCGGTATTAGATTTATCCATATGTGCGTGTCCTTTTTTTCGTTGCTCTTATCCATGTTTGGTTAACGTTTATTCTGGTTAACATGTGCACAACTAGAGATTTGTTGACCAGTATTTTGTTATCGTTTTTATTGGAAACCCCGCTTTATAATCATGGGGATAGAGCAACTATAGTTGGCGAAAAATAGCATCGCCAATCGATTTTAATACGCGATGGTTTGCGACCTCTAGAATGTGTATTCTTTTTTAGAGTGATTAACTTACCCGTTGATATTATTGAAGTTCACATTTTAATTGGGTTGCAAGACTCTTTGCCGGTTTACTGTTTTCCCACTTGGCGCTCCGTTATTAGCATTGCCCCTCAACAGGCGCAGATTAATGTGTCATTATGTAGATTATAAATGCCAGAAACGGATGTTCAGGCGACGTTTGAACAGACATTTTGATTTATGCAGGCATGCCAGCAAGCTGTTGTTATTTGTTTTTTCTGATTAATTGTCAGCGCAGCAAATAACCTTACTTAGCCATAGATGTACAGTAGAGCAGCACTACCTCAAACCCATTAATGAAGTTAGTGACACATGATATATTGCCTTTTCTTGATATATGAGCCCGTTAACTTAGAAAAATCGCTATTACGTCTCCATCGGTTTCTCACCTCAAGCGGAACAAAAGCTAAAATTCTCGTCATCAATAATGGCGAGCAGATACATAGCTCATCATTAAACAATATCGAGTTTATTCCTGGGGATAACCGCTATTTTGAGTTCTCTGGCTGGCAAGCCGGTAAACAATACTTAGAAAAGAATTATACCTTGCAAGACGGTGATCTATTTTGCTTCGCAAATGACACCTACGACAAGAACCACTATTTTTCTCGCTTAACAGCATGGCTATATAATTTAAAATCAAAACAGGCTGCAAAGCGCCAACGTGGTTTCATTTTAGGACGGGTTGATAGCCGAAATACAGAATATAAAGTGGATAAGTTGCCCTTATCCAAATGGATTTCATCTTATTTTTTTGTGTTGGATTATACTGCATTCCAAGCACTGGTTTTTCTCAATACGCGTCTTTGTTCAGCGGTAAAGGAAGTCACTGACGAATCGATTTATTTTGATCAAACCGTTGTTGATACTCCCATGCAAGAACATATCAATAGCTGGCTGAGGCCAACTGGAAAAGGCTGGTATCGGGCTCATTCGAGCGATAACGATGTCATTCGAAATAAAAGTGTCGCTATTTTGCATGAGAAATACTTAAGTGCGGTGTTAATGGCTAGAAATATTGAATTTATTCACGTGTATAGCGGGCGCATTGGCAGGATAGTGCATAAATTTGATAAACGGGTGCAGAGATTCCGCTTGCGTTATCGCAAGCCCAGTTAGCCACCTAGTCGTTAGTTCAAGGTTGGTATTTTTTAGCATAACCTTAAATCACTAGCTTCAATTGCGTTAGTCGTAAGCCGTTGTTTTATTTCGTGTAAAAAAGTGTCATGTGATGAACCACTGTTGTATTGTCAGTGAACATTAATGCTGCAAGACGTTCCCATGATTGATTTTTCCAAAAAGCTAACAAGTCATCGACTTCACAATACGAGAAATAGAGAGTCCGTCAAATCGATACTCTTCGATTTTGAAAGTGATCGCGGCCGTATAATCAATTCGGCAGCGGTGCGCAGGTTGCAGCAAAAGACCCAAGTATTCCCTTTAGAGCGAAATGCAGCGGTTAGAAGTCGGCTGACTCACTCATTAGAAGTGCAGCAAGTTGGGCGATTTATTGTGCAGAGCATATTTAATAAATTAGATAGCGCTAAACAGGCAGAATACAACCTAGCCGAATTCGAGCGACATTTAGAAAGCGTGGTGGAAATGGCGTGCCTCATGCACGACATAGGCAACCCGCCTTTCGGTCATTTCGGTGAGCAGGCAATTAATGACTGGTTTACACTCAATCTTAATAGCTCCTTTCCTGCATACAGCGACGGTGAATTCACGTTCAATACGGCGTTACAGCGAGATATTTGCAACTTTGAAGGTAACGCCCAAGCGATAAGACTTATACACTCGCTGCTGCAATTGAACCTCACTTTTAGTCAAGTGGCGAGCATACTCAAATACACTCGCTGCGGTACTGATGTAAAACCGGATAAAAGCGATAAGCTTGGTTATTTACAAAAAAAGGTTGGCTTTTATTTCAGTGAAAAAGAGTACGTCGAAACCTTGTGTGACACCTTAGGCATGGAGGTTGGGCATCGTCACCCCGCGTCATACATCATGGAAGCTGCCGATGATATCTCCTACTGTATCGCTGATCTCGAAGATGCCGTTGAAAAAGGCATTTTGGGTATTGAAAAGTTGCAAGCGTCTTTGTGTGAAGAATTTCTGTTACTGCTGTCTGAGTTCGACTTGGATCCCAGCAAGAATACCATGCAAAGTTTAACCTCAAAAGCCTATAAAGCCGCGCAAGCGGATGACATATCAAAAGACAGCCAATTCTTCATATCCCTGAGAGTTGGCGTACTTCACCCCTTAGTGACTCATGCTGTTGAACGCTTTATCAATAATATCGATGGCATATTTCATGGCTCGTTTAATCAAGCGCTTTTAGAAGATAGAAGCACAGCTCATGCGCTATCTGAAGCGTTCAAAAAAGTCGCTTTGAAGTATGCATTTTGCAATAAAGAGGTTGAAGCAAGGGAGTTGCAAGGTTACAAAATTATCAGTGGTTTACTTGATTGCTATCAACCTTTACTCAAGTTGACTAAAGCGCAATTCACTCAGGTATATCAACAACAAAAAGACGCGCCACTGTTAGCAAAAAGACTGGTGAAAAAGTTACCGGGTAAGCACTTACGAGCCTATTTGCATGCCATCCATCATGATGCCAGTGAAGAGCTGGAGTTTTACTACCGTTGTCGTTTGCTGCAAGACTATATTAGCGGCATGACGGATCAGTATGCATATGATGAATACCGCGCGCTCATGGTGGTGGATTAATCACCGCTGCGAGTTTCATCCTTGCTATGTGTTTAATAGCAATGGGCTAAAACCAAGCTCGAGTAAATCATAGTCTGTTTAAATCAAAGCTTATGCAATGCGCTGGTTATTTGAACCGCACCTTACCGCCGATTATTTTTAGTGCAGGTGTGCCGCGTACTAGCGTATCTCTGGCAAAAATGGTTTCACACTTGGGGCATGTTCCTTCAACGCTGGTGAAGTCCTTGCTTATCCTTTCTTTAAAGCATTTTACTAAGACCCCTTTACCGCCCTTTTTATAGCGAAAAAGTTGTTGCTGACAGGTAGCGCAATAAATATCGACGCTTTTAGTGGGGGCTTTTGAATTTGGTTTTGCCATTATCGTTTTTGAAGAGAGGTACTGAACTTGTACACCAACAATCTATAGAATTTCTTCATTTTAACGAGCGCTCATTCATCACCGAAAATGAGTTGCCAGATATCAGGGCTACGCTCTTTGTGATAACGCTTTCTCAGTTCAGCCACTTTTTCCAATTGAGCTTTGGCTGCAGTGATATCGTTGTGCGTCAAACTGCGATGAACTAGGCTCAATTGCGCCTGCACCTCACTTAAACCCTGCTGCAAGATGGCGTGGCGTTTTTTGTCAAATTTCACTAATTGCACCGATGCCACCAAGTGTTGTAATTTATCGATGCGGCCTAACATGGTGCTTGGTTCAGTTGTTTTCATCGCTTGTTTATATGTCAAAGACATCGTCTTCATGGTGGCTTCAACATCGGTACTCGCGGTGACTGTTTTAAAAGCCTCTTGGGAAATAGCTTGATTGCAAAACAGTTGAACGGCGCATATAACGACTAGCGTCAAACGTGTACCTTTTAAGAACGACATTTTGTTACTCTTGGGATTGAAAGCGGCGCGTAGTTTAGCACAAATGGTTAAGTGCTTTCTTTGCACTGTAATTTACTCATATTTTACCAAAAGACTTGGCCAGCATGGATTGACTTGTGGAGGAATTAAAAAGCGTTTTTCAGTTGCTACTTTTATTTAAGCCAAATGGAATAAGGCCGCTGCGCGTAACAGGAATGCTTCCCCATAATCCCTTGCTGGTGAATATTTTAGCGTTGATCTCGTAGGCCAACTCTTGTGGCTTAGAATTCATAATATCGAGAAGTACCCGACCGGAATTGAATAGGCTCGCGCTTACGTCAACTTCAAAGGTATTGTCGCTTAAAGGTTCAAGCACAAACTTTTTATCACTCACCCCCGTAGCAACTTGCAAACCACGCAGATTCAGTTTGAAGTTCATGCCGTCTACCGGGAAAGAGATATTATTCGGGTTGGTCACTCGAAACGTCAGACGAAATCGCTGCTCTAGGCCTTGAGCCGGAAGCATACTCAAGTTGGTCAACTGCAACTCAGGCTTCTCAAAATCAGGGCTAAGGGTGGCGCAAGATGACAACAGCATAGCGATGAATATCAGCTTAACGATAAGTAGTGTGCATACCACGACGCGCCCTTGAAGGTTTGGCTGCATAATCTATAAACTCCTTTTAAAACCCAATTTTAGAGGAAAGCACATCATCGCCGCAGCGGGTAGGGGAGTCAAACTTTATGCGTCGCTTAGTTATACGTCACTTAGTTATACAAGCCTGCTTAAGCTTAATGGGCACAGGGCGAGCGATTCGCTTGCCAATATCCCTGCTGGGTATGCGAGACAACCAGAAGTCGGCCAGTTACTTTAAAGAAAAGCTGCATTTAGGCTTAGCGTTTCGAAATGACATAACAACCGTGTTATTCGTTACGTATATCAGGCTGAAAAATGATGGGGATCAATATGTTTAACAAGCATCTGACTAGTATGGGGTTAAGCACTAACAACCTAGGATATTTATGCAAGAACTTGAGAAACACTCATTGGTAAAAGATCTTCCTGAGCATCATCACACCATTCGTCACCTTAAAATGAATGACAGTCATTTTGCTAAGTTATTTACTGCATATCATGCACTGGAAAGCGAAGTACATGATCTGGAAAGTCGAAATACCCCAGTGAAAGATGACTATATTGAGTCACTCAAAGTAAAGCGTGTTCATCTCAAAGATGAATTGCTGAATATCATCCAAAAAACAGAGCAAGCGTTGTAGTTGAAACGTCGAGTTGTATAAGGAAGCTACACCCATGAAGAAGCTACACCCATGAAGAAGCTATGCCAATGAAACTATTATCAGTGACACTAAGCAAACTAGTCAGCGTCTTGACGATATGTACTATTGCGTTGGTAGGGTGTAGTAGTCAATTCAACTCGAACCTGCGCAAAGTGACCTACCCGCCAGAATTCAAATATACTGAGAAAGCGGATTTGAGCTCTGATATGCATCGTCTCGCTGCCCAGATGGCTTTGCTCGAAGTGGCACTTGGGATGCCGAGCGTCGAGGCTAAGAATGAGCCCGAACTGCAACGTGAAAATGTACTCAAGGCGCTAGGGAATATGAGCAAAATTGCGTCTAATTTAAAAGCAGGTGACATGGGAGCCAATCACCCGTTTATGCAAGACTATATGCAAGGTTTCGTCAGCCAAATAGACGAGGCCAGAATTGCCGCATCATTAGAGCAACCTCGCTATTTTGCGGCAGGGAAAGTGTCAGGCGGCTGTACGAACTGCCACAAGGTCAACCGATAACGATATGAAAGATAGATGGTAAACGGCAGCAGTAAGGCAACAGGTTTGGGTTGGTTTCTGCTGTTCATATTGGTGTTTACTCTTGTATGGGCCAATTCAATTATTGGCACTACCGACGTTGCAAATTGGCTTATTGAAAATACGCTGACGGTCATCTCGCTGCTGTTTTTAATCATTACCTACAAAAAATACAAGTTCAGTATTGTGAGTTATTTTTTGCTCTGTGTGTTTTTATGCTTACATGTATATGGTTCAAAATATACTTATGCTGAGAACCCTCTAGGGTTTTATTTTCAAGATGTTTTTCATTCGCCTAGAAACCAATATGATCGTCTTGTCCATTTTAGCTTCGGTCTTTTACCCTACTATCCCATGAAAGAGTGCTTTTCAATATGGATAAAATACCCACCGCGAATTGCCTTCTTTCTGCCCATCACTCTTATACTGTCAATCAGTGCCCTGTATGAAATTTTAGAGTGGCTGGTTGCCGATATTTTCTTCCCAGCAGAGGGGGATTCGTATCTAGGAACACAAGGAGATATATGGGATGCGCAAAAAGATATGGGGATTGCATTTGTTGGGTCGTGTATAGCCGCTTTGCCTTTCTATCTATTTTGGTTATTTCGCCAGCTGAACGTCAAAGCGCCATAACCATTAAATAAAGGGCTAAAAATAAGTGTCTTTGACAACCAAAGCACTAACTCATCCTTGAGCAAATTCTTATAGCTGAGACACTAAATCGCTCTATCGCCAAATATGCAGAGCACTAAGGAAATAATGGTATCCTTCCCACCCGAAATAAGCCTCGGCTTAAGGATAGCGATAGCAGAAAAAGTAGCGCACAAGCATTAAAACTGCCACCACCGCCTCCGGACCCCGAAGCTTCTTGTTGAGTTGCTTTCGTCTTCATCGTTAAGATAACTGTTGCAGAATCTATATTCCCTTCCTCATCTGATACTTGATAGGTAAAGCTATCTTGCCCATTAAAACCCGTATTAGGTTGATAATCGAACGTCCCTGATTGGGATAAGGTCAAAGTTCCATTTTTAGGCAGTTCTGCAGCCGTAAATGTCAAAGTGTCACTGTCTATGTCACGCGCACTTAACTCTCCCGACATTTTAATGCCTTCATTTACTGTAACAGTCATAGGCTCTGCAACTGGGGGATCATTCACTGGCAGTATCTTTAGTTGCATTGTGTAAGTTAACTCAACACCATCGTCTCCTATCGCTTTAATTGTGACGCTAGCGTTGCCAAAGAAGTTAAGAGTAGGTGTGAATTGTAGTGTTAGATCTTCTAGTATTTCGACAGATGACAAACCCTCCGTGAAACTGAGAACGCTCAATGTGTATGTTGTGTCTCCATTAAAAAGATTATCGAGCGCAATTTGTGCGATTTGGTCTTCCGATATTTCAGGTGAAGACATATCAATCGATACTGATTGGTGCACTGTCACCCCGCTAGGATCTGCTACCGTTACATCTACAATAGCAACACCGTCAAAATTTAACGCTGGGCTGAAAACGAGATTCCCCTCTTGAGATATATCGACGTCACCTTGGGATTCTATAGATGTAGCAAAGTAAGTTAATGGCTCATCATCAATGTCGAATGCTATTGGCCCAATAGAAACTGAACTTCCAGAAAATCCGTGTAACTCTGAAATGATTATCACAGGTGTGTCGTTAAAAGGTGTAACGTCCACAATCAGCTCCATTGTGCCCTTTCCACCATGGATATCTTGGACTGTGAGTTGGGCTGTGTCAGTACCATTAAAGTCAGGGTTGGGGGTGTATAGCAAAGTCTGCGAATCTTCATCAAAAATGAATGTTCCGTGGGCCGGCCCGTTAATAATTCGCACGACTACTTCGTCACCTTCAGGATCCCAATCGGTAACATTGATTACTAGTGTAGTATCTTCTTCAATATGATAAGTGTTCATTGCATCATCAGGTGCGTAGTTCATCTGCATGATATTTAAAGAGGATGAAACATTATAAATAAAACCATCTTTAACCAGCAGATTATCGCCTCTCGAAAACTCGATGCCTTTCGACAGAGTGGTTGATGAAACGAATTTGGGCTTTTCAGGATCAGCTAAAGAATATAAATATACGGTTGAGAGATCATTAACGTTTCCGGATAAGACTAAAAATTCATCGATAACATGTACGTTCGAGCCACTATAAACTTCTGTTAATTCCTGACTGCGAATTTTGCTAATTGAACCGTCATCGGCAATTCTAAGAATATTCAACGCATAGTTGAGGGAGTCATAAATATACACGATATCGTTGAATGTACCGAAGGAATATAAAGAATTTTCAATTTCGGTGAAGTTGGCGAATTCTGTGTCCCCTTTTAAATTATCGAACACATAAAGCCCATCATTTTCATGGCTAAATATATCACTTGCGATTAGAAAATCATTGGTGAATTGGACGTCGTAAAAGGTAAAATGCTCTTCTTCTGAATCAACCGAAAATTCACTAGGCAGTTCGAAAAAACTGTTTTGAGTGCTTAAATCGAATTTTAAAAAAGTGCCTTGAAGTTTTTGTACAAACAAGAAATGGTCATTTAGATGCTGTCGGTTTATAGCGCCATTAAGAAAGATTTCTGCAGAAAATATCAAATTCATTTCTTCGTCAATATCGTATCTCTTGAGCTTGTCTCTAAGTGTTAAATATATTTGACCTTGATACCCAAAGACTGAGTCGGACGAAAAGGATCCCAAATCTTTCACCTGTTTCAGCAGTTTTGGCTTACCTTGGACTGGCATTTCTAATATATCTATACGTCCATAACTAGGTAAGAAAATCGTATTATCCTCCACAACTGGGGTGTAATATCTGCCCCCTTGATAATACAGTTCATCGGCACTGCTATATTGCCCCTCCTCTTCGAGCAATTCGAACAATCCTGAGTCATTGATCACCAATAAGCCATTTGGGATTTGTTGCATTAAAAAGTGTGAATTAGGTAAGTTCTCAATATCGACGCTAGATAATTCGTTTCCGGCGAAATCAAATCGAGTTAGATTCATCCCATAACTATTTTTAAAGCTAAGTCGATAAATTTCATCCCCATAAGACCCTATAGCAGCAGCTTGGCTCGTTAGCGACTCCACCCGTTTTACCAATTCATAATTATCATTTACTAATCGATATATATGTATCTCCTTTGAGTCTAATGTGGCTGCGAACCGTCCTGACGATAAATAGGCTGTGCTTGTAATGGAATCTTCATCGAAGCTTTGTCGATTTTGAGATAATAGAGTTATGCCACCTTCATTCATTTTGAAATGACTTAACATCAAGTCGCAGGCATATTGGCCGTCTTCTTCTACACACTGCGTGTTAGCGAGATACAGGGCATTTTCTTCGATACCAAGCGCCTTGTAATAACTATCATAATCAAGCACTTCATCGCCAAAATGCTGAGTGCCAACGATAATGTGTTCGTTATCGTGTTCGACGACATAGATGGAGTTTTGTGTTGATATATAGGCAAGCGTATTACCATCTATTGCGAAGGCATCATTGCCACTATAATTGTATCCACTTAAAGATATACCAAATAAGAGGGTTGGTTTTACCAAGCCGTCGACTTGATAAAATTTGAGCGAATATGTATCTGCAACAACTAACTGCCCTTTAAAGTTAATTATTGAAACGATTTTTTCTTCGAATTTTAGCGTTCCTAACAACGCCTCTTCGCTCGCAATACCCTTTTGGTAAACGTCTATAGTGTAACCATCAGAGCTGAAATAGTAGTAATCATCAATAGCGACCACGTCATTATATGGTTGCGATCCCCAACTACCCACTTCAACAATACGAGCATCTTGTGCTTGGGCCACGAAAATTAATGAAAAGCAGATAATAAAAAGGGACAACGAAACGAAGTATCGTAACGAATTAATTGGCATTGTATTCTTCCTTGAACTTTATAATTATTATTAGTAACAGCGTTTTAGGAAATTTAACACATAAAGTAGCCGCTTACTATTTCGACCATCGCCAGTAGCTGCGCAAATTTTTTATTGGGTTTGGTGAAGCAACAGGTGATAAATGCCCATCTTAACTATCCAGATAAAACCATCTGAAGTTGAAGCTCTTTATACTGAATCTTAGTATGTAAGTGTTGGAATGAAAGCACAATTGCGATTGATATATTCGATAGTTTACTGATAATTTCAAGCTGAACGAAATTGTGGAATAGGTAGTGGTCTACGCATTCTGCGCCACTTCAAAGCTCAATTTTCGGGCGCGTAAATCAACACTTTTTAACACGACCGTTAAATCATCGCCTATGCGGTGAGTTTGTTGCCCGTTGGTGATTAACTGTTTTTGGGCGTCAAACGTATATGCGTCACCTGTTAGACTCATCATACTGACTAAACCTTCTGCCCCCGTGTTTTCAAGCGTGACGAAGAAACCAGCATTATTCATTCCTGATATAGAAGCACTAAAAGAGTCCCCGATAAAAGGTTGCATGTATTTACACATAAGGGCATTTTCGACTTCTCGGCTAACCGTATCAGCTAAACGTGATTGCCCCGAACAATGATGACTTAAAAGCGCTACCTCTTCTGCCGTGTAGGGGTATGTATCATTCGGCACAGCCTTGCTGGTTGATACGCTGAGCTTTAACTGACGCAATAACCGTTTGAAACCGGATTCAGACTTGCTAGTGTCATTAGCGGATTTATTGCTTCGTAGCGTTGCTCTTATCGCGCGATGGGTTAACAAATCTGGGTAGCGTCTTATGGGTGAGGTAAAATGTGCATACGCGTCATAGGCTAAACCAAAGTGCCCTTGGTTCACGGGGGAGTATTCCGCCTGACTTTGCGAGCGTAATAACAGCATTTGAATGAGTTTGGCATCAGGCCTGTGGCTCACTTTTTTCAACAAATCATTATAGTGATGCGAACTTGGGCTATCTCCGCCGTCAAGGGTTAAGCCTTTCTCTGTCAAAAATGCGCGTAATGCAGTGAGTTTCTTTTGTTGTGGGCCTGAGTGCACTCTAAATAAACTAGGAATTTTATGACGTTGTAAAAATTGTGCCGTGGCGACATTCGCGCATAACATAAACTCCTCGATCATTCGGTGAGCGTCGTTTCGTTTTAACGGTGAAATACTCGCAATATTTTTGTGTTTATTGAGCTTGAGTGCGAGTTCTCGTGTTTCGAAGTCAATCGCACCGCGCTGCTTACGCTGTTTGAGCAGAACTTGGAAAAGAGCATGTAGGTTTTTCACATGGGGCACAATTGCTGGGCTAGAAGCGGCGGTAGTTTTGGCAAGCTTACTCTTGGGCTGAGTGACAAGCGCGTTCGCTTGATTGTAAGTTAGCCGAGCATGAGATTGAATCACGCCTTCGCTAAAATTAGCCTGTGTAACGAGCCCTTTTGCATTGATAATCATCTCACACATCATCACCAAGCGGTCTTCATGTGGATTCAACGAGCACAAACCGTTAGATAAAGCCTCGGGCAGCATAGGCACAACCTGACCCGGTAGATAAATCGATGTGGCGCGCGCTTGCGCTTCAATATCCAATGGGTCGTTGGGTAACACATAATGCGACACGTCAGCTATTGCGACTAATAAGCGCCAATCTCCTGCATCAGTTTTCTCGCAATAAACGGCATCATCAAAGTCCTTCGCATCAGCCCCATCGATAGTGACAAACGCCAAGCTGCGATAATCTACGCGCTGTGCTTTGTCGGCTTGTGATACTCGCGCGCCATGAGTATTCGCTTTGTCGAGCAATGCTTTCTCCCACTGGTCAGAAATACCGTGGCGATGAAGCGTCAATGTGCTTTCTATACCCGCATCGGTCGCATTGCCCAGCACTTCAACAATTTCAACTTGAGTTTCTTGGCGAAAGTCAGGGTAGCGGGTAATTTTGCCACTGACATATTGGCCGACGCGCGCTTGGTTTATGGAACTGTGCTCAACATGGATTTTGTGTGAAACTTTAATGTCGTCGGGCACTAGAAAGTAAAACTTACCTTCACGCTGCAGCATGCCCACGACGTGGGTAGTGTTGCGTTGCTGTACTTTAATCAGGTTACTGTAGGTACGTTTTGCGTTTTTCCCAGGCTCTACTAGCACTTGTACCACATCACCATCAAATACGTGTTTGAGCTGGTTCTTTGGCAGAAAGATGTCTTTTTCGATATCGCTATAGGTAACAAAGCCAAAACCCTCAGGGTGAATACTGATAGGGCCGCTAAGCAGCGAATCAGGATCAATTAATTGATAACCTTTGCGTTGAAATGACAGTTGGCCATCACGCTCCATTGCACGCAAACGTCTTCTGAGCGCTTCTTTTTCTTGAGGGGAATTTAGTGCTAAAGCATCTGCTATTTGTTCGCGATTTAAGTGTTTTTTTAAGCTACTAAAAAGACTAAGAATGAATTCGCGGCCAGGGATTGGGTTGTCATACGTACGGATGGTGGATAATTGTGCGGTTTGATTCAAATTAATAAAATTCTCTTTGAGCCGCCGATTGCTTTGTACTGGGTATTTTCAAATTAGGGATATAAAATTCTTAATGTAGGAAAAGGAATACGGGTTGAAGCATAAGGCGGGATGACTCGGACTATGAGCCGAAAAATAAAGACGAGGTTTTTTAAACTCGTTTAACAGGGTATTCAATACTAGTTTGAGATAAACATAATATTTGTTTCACTCATCACTGAGAATGAGTGAAACCATAGCGCAGTATTTAACTACGCAGCTTAACAAGGTTTAGATACAAACGATGTTTTCAGCTTGAGGGCCTTTTTGGCCTTGAGTAACGGTAAACTCTACACGTTGGCCTTCAGCCAATGTTTTAAAGCCTTCGCTAACGATTGCGCTGAAATGAGCGAAAACGTCAGGACCAGATTCTTGCTCGATAAAGCCAAAACCTTTATCTTCGTTGAACCATTTTACAGAACCGGTAGTTTTAGTAGACATAATAGATATCCTAGAAATAATTAATAAGTGCGCCAAAAATTAGTGGCAATAAAGCATATGAGGAAAACGAATATTTTACTGAGGATAACGCGAAGAATTAAAAATAAACTAATAAAACTAGAGTACTACAAATATCTAACATCGTGGGATTCACAAAAATAAGCTTCTTCTCAAGCTCGGCGCAAAGATACTCCTGATCCTTAGTATAAGTCAAGACAATACATCAAATTGTTATGTTAGTGCCAGTGCAGTGACTTTTACCGGTTAGGGATCGCGGTGCCAAATGGTGCTCTACCGCAGCCTTATGCACTCAGACTAGAATGGCTCTTTTCGTATAGATTTATGCCAAGTAAGATTTGGAAATTAAATATTTTGAATTTGAGAGCTTAAAGCTGGGAATTGGCAGTCGAGAAACAGGCATCTCAATAAGGTGCCTAGATAAGATTTTTTAATTAAAAACACGGGGCGAAAAGTTGCGTTACTGGCAGTTTTTCCAAAAAATCACTTTTGTTGTACGAGTGAATATTAACCACAGATTTACGCGAAATAAGTGTAAAACGCAATTTTAAAAACTAACGGTGATACACCTCTATAATTCACTTTTATAACGTCGTCCTTGAACCGCCTAATTTTTAAAAATATCAATAATTTCAGATTCTTGTACTAATTTCTTATGGCTATTTACACTTTGTTTACATATTATATTTTGACTGATTTTTTATCGTTTTAAGCTGCAAGATTCGTGTCGTGAAGTAACAATAAAACACGGCAGATTTCACTCAATTTTAAGGAAGTAAATATGTCGACTGAAGATTTAAACGATTTGCGTATGTCTGATGATGTGCGTCCACTTTACCTGGCGGTAAAGAAGCACATTGAAGAGAATGTTATCCCGATCCAAGAAGAATTTTACTCCATTGGTGAAAAGCTTGCGGACCGCTGGAGTTACTCAGATCGTCAAATGGCGTTGTTAGAAGGGGCTAAAAACAAAGCGAAAGAAGCTGGCCTGTGGAATTTCTTCTTGCCTGATGCAGAAACAGGGCAAGGCCTAACGAATTTGGATTATGCCTATATTGCCGTTGAGCTGGGTAAAGCGCCTTTAGCGTCAGAGACATTAAACTGTTCAGCACCTGACACAGGTAATATGGAAGTGCTAGAGCGTGTAGGCACACCTGAGCAGAAAGAAAAATGGTTACAGCCATTGCTACGGGGTGAAATTCGCTCTTGCTTTGGTATGACAGAGCCTAATGTTGCCTCTTCTGATGCGAAAAACATTTCAACATTGGCGGTTGAAGATGGCGATGACTGGGTCATCAACGGTGAGAAGTACTATATCTCTGGTGCCGGTGACCCCCGTTGTAAAATCATGATATGCATGGTGAAAAGCAGCCCAGATGCCCCTACACACAAACAACAGTCGCAAATTCTTGTGCCATTGGATACCCCAGGCGTCACGATTGTTGGCCCAATGCATGTCTTTGGTCACGACCACGCCCCTCATGGGCACATGCACATCAAACTTGAAAACGTACGTGTGCCTAAAACCAATATGTTGTTAGGTGAAGGCCGTGGTTTTGAAATCTCTCAAGTACGCTTAGGACCAGGACGTATTCACCATTGTATGCGTTCAATTGGACAAGCGGAAGAAGCGTTGCAGCTTGCCCTCGAGCGTTCAACGACAAGAGAAGCCTTCGGTAAAAAGATATATCAATTGGGTAAAAATGTTGAAGTTATCTCGAAGATGCGAATCGACATTGAAGCCATGCGCATGATGGTACTTAAAGCCGCTAAAGCCATGGATGTATTGGGTAATCAAGAAGCCCGTATTTGGATCCACATGATCAAAGCGATGGTACCTGAGCGTGTATGTGAAATTATCGACCAATCCATGCAAATGCATGGGGCTACCGGTATTTCACAGTGGTCACCGCTTTCTGCCATGTACGCTGGTCAGCGTACCTTACGTTACGCTGACGGCCCAGATGAGGTACATCATATGGTGGTGGGGCGAAATGAAGTACGTGAATATGAACGCAACAAAGGTTAATTAACTAATATAGCGTGAGTACGTAAACTATAAGGGCTGGCGATTCTGGCCCTTATCTTTTTCTTTCGAGGGCTTTTGTTGAGGAGAGCCAAAATGAGTAAATACAGTATTGCCAAGCAGTGTATAGCCGATGCTTTAACAGCAGCGAGCGAGGAGAACATTAACGACAGCGACGCATTAGAAGCGTTGATCATTAGTGCTATAGCTCAGATAACCAACACCGCTGGGGCGAAGCGCACCGCTGAGATTATTGATTACGAACTACGTAATATTTCAGGCGCACTGGACAAAGACTTTTTAAGAGCGAGATAAAAATTATCGGAAATCACAAACTATAGGCATTTAGCTGGTGTTCAAGAAGTCGTAGGCGGAACGCCGCGAAGAGGCATCGCCGCCTTTGCTTATCACAAATGGAATTATTTCCCTTCACAAAAGTCATTTGTCAGATATGAAATCAAATTTAAGTGATCCGGGTTTTAATCTTCATCAGTTTCACCTTGTAGCATTTTTACGTTATCAATGTAGTAAGTCCCTAGGCCAGATGAGTCATCTTGGGGATCGGTGGGAGAGTAACTCAAATATAGGCTCAAGCGGTCAATAGTCGAATCGGAGGGCAGGTCGCCAGTCGCAGAAAGGCCGCCAAAAAGGAGACTGTATTTTTGAGTATCGAGATTTATCACAAACACCCCAGAATGAGGCAAATCCTCACGTATATACCCTATTCGTCTTTCTGGCCCATTTTGGTCTATTACATTCACGCTCGTCCAACCCTCGCCAGGTCCATCAGGTGTGCGATAAATACGCAAACCGACGAGAGAATAGGCATGCCATTGAGCCGTCCTATAAACCGCAATGAAAAGTGCTTGAGATGAGCGATTACCTGGATACTCAATGACACCGTCCCAAAAAACGTTATAAATGCCATCTGGCTCCGCAGTTGGTCGCGCATGAAAGCCTAAGTGAGAGCCTATCGCTTGTACACTCGTTGCGTGAAACAGGCGCAAGATGTTGTCGCCATCCTCGCCATTAACGTCTGCAATGACTTTTAATGGAGCTAGCGATGCTGAGCTATTAGCTGTACTGCCAGACCACGTGATTTCATCACCTGTAGGATCGCCAGTAAGCGTTAGATCGGGGAGGTTGCCCGTAGCGTCATTGTCAAAATCAGCTAACAATATCGGTTGTGAAGAGCAGCCCGATAGCAATAACAAAAGCAAGATATTCGAAAGTAAAAAGGTGATAACAGTTGGGTTTTTCATATTAGTCTTCCTTGTATGCGTGGCAAAATGAGCAATATCGACGTCCATTAATATTGCATGTGAGTACACTTAAGATTAATAAGGAATCTCAATTTCGCAAAGTTTATTGAGTAAAAAATTACCACGGGTTTGGTCCGAACTAGCTTCACGACATGAGTTTAATTAAAAGGTGCGAATGGGCTAACGCGCTGCATCAACAGCAGGGAATGGGCGAAAATGAGAACAGGACTTCGTGGCTTTTAGTACTAGCTCTTAAATCTCAGGAGAAGCAGTGACCTAGGTAATACGTAAGATACAGAGCCTCACCGATGTGGCACACCTAATTAAAATAACTAGGCTCATATTCTCCACTGACTCTGTTATGAACCGTCAAAGTGATACTGTTTGCCAAGTGCGCTTTGACTAGCGCATTAACCTAGTAATAGTACTTTGCATGGCTTCTGCCCAGACTTGGTATTGTTCACTGGTTAAATGCAAAAAATCTGGCATGACGGTATCTAACACTGTTCCATCTTCGGTTAAAAAGACTTGGCCTATGTTTAACCAGAACACATTTTCATTGTCAGCGAAGCGTTGCACTAAATCGTTGATGGCATTCACTCTTTTTCGCATGGGCGCATTCTTACCTTTGCTGCGAGGAAAGGTAGCTAATAAGAGTATTTTGCTATTAGGTAAACGGCTTCGTACCTCGTCTAAAACAGCTTTGACGCCAGCTGCTGTATCTTCTGGTGATTCCACTCTATGCCCAGCGTTATTGGTGCCAATTAATATCACAGTGAGTTTTGGGGCTAGGTTATCGATTTCACCGTTTTGTAAGCGCCATAACAAATGCTCAGTGCAGTCGCCCGAAAAACCTAAGTTTAAAGGTTTTAAATGGGCATAATATTTGTTCCAAGTCGCCGCGCCGGTATCTTCCCAAGAATGGGTAATGGAATCCCCCAAGAACAACAAATCCACATCATCGTTAAATGCTTTTTTCTCATCCAGTTTTTGTAAATGCCGCTCTTGCCACCACGGTTCAGTGCGCGCGACTGGCGTAACTGATAAAGCTTTTTTCGAATCAGTCATTTTTTGGTTTCCATAATTGTAATAGGTATAAGGAGTGAAAGAGGAGTCAGGTGTTTTCATCAATGATAAACCAAATCGACAGCCTGCCGCCAATCAAGATCAAGTGGCTACAAGTTATCTATTTTTATATCGGATGTACGCCTCTTATGTGAAAAATCCGGCAACGTTGGCCGGATTTTTCTGCTGCATCCTGTCTCTTATACACATCTGAC
>OJDH01000254.1_pt1 | contig 33178 bp, 25 predicted proteins | sample 1592761 | NCBI WGS metagenome assembly OJDH01 (sample SAMN05416855, study PRJEB24817) | seawater metagenome | isolation source: Sea water | place: Canada:Atlantic | collected 2013-11
TTAGTTTGCCAAAAGACACTCTGAGTAGATCAACTTCTTATACTGATTGGTATAATACCAACCCCCCTACCCTCAATTCCAATAATGCCTATTGAGGAGCACCGCTATGGAAATTAAATTCAGGATCTATTGAGCTAATAAGTTCAGCTTCACGTTCAGCAATAACAGCAATGCGATCACTGATATCACCACCTGCAATATCCTCAGCCAACAGTAAGTAATCTTGATAGTGCCTAGCCTCAGAACGCAGTAAGGAAACATAAAACTTATTAAGCACATCATCAAGAAAGGGAGCAAGCTTCGCGAAACGCTCGCAAGATCTCGCTTCAATAAACGCACCAATAATAAGTTTATCGATCATTGCAGCAGGCTCATGAGTCCGCACCATTTTCATCATCCCTTTTGCGTATCGACCTGCTCGGCGATTCTCATAAGGAATGTCCCGCTCTTGCATAATTTCTAGCACTTGCTCGAAATGATGAAACTCCTCTTTAATCAATCTCACCATTTTGCTGATCAAAGCTTGTCCCTGTTCAAAACCTGGCTTGGCAATAAGATTAATCGCGGTATCATTCTTTTTACTGTTCCTTGCTAAGAAAGCATCTACATCCCTATCTTTACGGTACACAAACTCCTCATAAGGCTTAGCCCAATCCAGCAAAATCTGACCACTGTCCTTATCAATTGCGTATTTTCTCACCAAAAACATCGCAGTTTGCGCAGCCTTTAGCTCACAATTACAGTGATCGATCAGTAATGTGGGGAGGTTTTCAGGTTTAACTGCTGTTTGGATCCAGCTATCGGGTGTTTCACATTTAAGAAAAGCATGTATCGGCGCTAACAAGTCTTGCATGTTGTCTTTAATCTCTCATTGAAAAAGCGACACGTATTTATCAATATTATACCAGCTACTTAAACTGAAATACCCTGCTAATTTTGCCCCTTCTAATCAATCAATAGACTTAATAATTCCGTCAATCAAATCAAAAAACTGTGTTTAAGAATCGAAAAACGGATAAAGATCAACAAATCAATAACAAAGTTAACTTGACTCCCACTCGTTTTTGTTCAATAAATAAACTTATACCATACCTTTTTATCTATACATTATTAGGATAGGTATCGTGAGCCGCATGGTCTTTGGGAGCAGACCAATGGCTAATACTCGAAATGTTCATTTATAGGATTAGGGTATAGAGGGTTCGTCTGCAGTTTGGCGAGCAAAAGTTAAGCTAAACAAGGATAATTATAATGATATTGAACCACTTAATGGGGCTATACACTCATCCAAAAGAAGAGTGGCACACAATTGAACAGAATCATGAGGCGCTGAAAAGCAGCCTAAGTCATGTGGTTTTAGTTGCACTCATTCCAGTATTTTGCACCTTTATCGCATCCACCCAAATTGGCTGGAATTTAGGCGTTGGTGATCCACTGTTCCTCACTCAAGATAGTGCAATGTTAATGTCTGTCGGCATGTATTTTGGCTTAATCGCCGGTGTTTTCGGCTTAGCTTATTTGGCATTTTGGATGGCTAAAACTTTCGATGCGGACCCAAGCTTTACTCAAGCATTAGAACTCGCCTCTTACACGGCGACGCCGCTATTCATGGTAGGTTTAGCTGCACTTTATCCTGCGGTGTGGTTTGTGATGGTCATTGGACTACTTGGATTAGCCTACTCAGTATACCTGCTCTATACCGGCGTACCGATTATTATGAATATCCCAGAAGAGAAAGGGTTCATTTACGCAAGTTCCGTGGTTACTGCAGGGCTCGTTCTGTTAGTCGGTTTAATGGCTTCAAGCGTTATTTTATGGAGTATGGGTTTCGGTCCAATGGCGGTGTAAATAGATTGAAATAGAAATCCTAAGATAACAAAAAGGCTTTAGGGGTAACCCTAAAGCCTTTTTAGTGCAGTAAAAGATTAATTACTGAGACGAGTCTCTTAACGCAACGGTTAAGTTAAACACAAGTTTTTCCGGCGTTGAATCCTTGCTATCAGCGCAGAAGTAACCTTCACGCTCAAACTGGTAGGCTTTTTCAGCTTCAGCATTAACAAGATTAGCTTCAACTAAACCATGAGCTACGACCAGTGAATTAGGATTAAGAACCTCATCAACAGTCTCTGCAGCTGCAGGGTTAGCATCCGTAAATAAACGCTCATAAAGACGGAACTCGGCAGGTTTAGCAGTCGTTGCTTCAACCCAGTGAATAACCCCTTTTACTTTGCGTCCATCAGATGGGTTCTTACCTAATGTTTCGTCATCATAGCTACAGTAAATCGTCGTGACTTTACCATCAGCATCTTTATCACAACGCTCAGCTTTAATCACATAAGCGTTACGTAAACGTACCTCTTTGCCTTGCACTAAACGCTTGTACTTTTTGTTAGCTTCTTCACGGAAATCATCAGCATCGATGTAAAGTTCGCGACCAAACGTTAGCTCTCGCGTTCCCATCTCTTCATTGCTCGGATGTATTGGAGCATTCAAAGTCTCAAGCTGACCTTCAGGGTAGTTCTCAATAATCACTTTAACCGGATTAATAACGGCCATCGCACGAGGCGCTGATTCATTCAGTTCTTCACGAATACAGGCGTCTAACATTGCCACTTCGACCATGTTATCTTGCTTAGTCACGCCAATACGCAAACAGAATTCGCGAATTGAAGCCGCGGTATAACCACGACGACGCAGACCTGCAATCGTTGGCATACGAGGGTCATCCCAACCTTGAACAAGCTCACGCACCACAAGATCGTTAAGCTTTCGCTTAGACATCAAGGTGTATTCAAGATTTAAGCGAGAGAACTCATACTGATGAGTACGGTTAGGCGCCTGAAAATCATCTAAATGATCCAGTACCCAATCATACAAACGGCGGTTATCCTGAAACTCTAACGTACACAAAGAGTGACTGATATTCTCAATCGCATCAGAGATACAGTGAGTAAAGTCGTACATTGGATAAATGCACCACTTATCACCCGTTTGATGATGATGAGCGAAACGGACACGATAGATAATCGGATCACGCATACACATAAATGATGATGCCATGTCGATTTTAGCGCGCAGCGAACATTCACCCTCTTTAAATTCACCTTTACGCATCTTTTCGAATAGCTCAAGGTTCTCTTCAACAGAGGTGTCACGGTAAGGACTGTTCTTGCCAGGCTCTTTCAATGTTCCGCGGTATTCACGGGTCTGCTCACCATTAAGAAAGCAAACATAGGCTAAGCCTTTATTGATCAACTCAATGGCATATTGGTGCAACTGGTCAAAATAGTTTGATGAATAACGAATATCACCATCCCATGTAAACCCAAGCCACTTCACATCGTCCTGAATCGAATGAACGTAATCGATATCTTCTTTCTCAGGATTTGTGTCATCAAAACGTAAGTTACATTGACCTTTATAATCTTTCGCTATACCAAAATTGAGGCAGATAGATTTTGCATGGCCAATATGAAGAAAGCCATTAGGCTCCGGCGGAAAACGAGTATGCACACTGGTGTGCTTACCGCTTTCAAGATCTTCATCTATGATGCTACGAATGAAGTTACTAGGACGAACTTCGCTGTCCAGATGACTCATGATATTCCTCTTAAAGAACGATATATTTTGATGTAATTAAAAATATGATCCTATATCTCAGACAGAGATACAACGCCTGATTCAGAATTATTTAAAACTAAGCTTGATAAAACAAAAAAGCAGCGATAAACGCTGCTTTTTAACACTGAAATGTAATTATTCAGTAATGATTTTGATACCTGGGATGATTGTCTGACTGCGTTTTGCTTTACGCTTTAACCAAAGGTAAAAGAAGATCAAAGCCGAGACGAAGAATCCAATCCATAAACCTGATTGTAGAGGATGCGCACTGAACGTTGCCGCCTGATAAAATACCGTTGCCGTGCCGTAAGCCAAAGCAAACGTCCACGTCCCAGCAAAGGCAGCCCAACGTCCACCAAACTCACCAACTAACGCTCCCATTGCTGCAACACAAGGCGTGTAAAGCAAAATGAAGAGTAGATAAGCAAATGCAGCGGTCACTCCAGAGAAACCAGCTTGAAGTGCTGTAAAGGTCGAAGTATCAACCTCAAGCTCTTCTGAAGCAGCTTGAAGCGAAGAGACATCTCCAACATTTAATGAAAGTGGATCATCGAGCTGAATACCGAATAAGTTTTCAGGAATTGTCGCAATAGCTTCATTTAACGATTCAATGAAAGGCGTTAACTCCTCATCTCCATCATTAGGCGTGCTGTATAGACTGTTCAAAGTCCCCACAACCGCTTCCTTAGCGAAAATACCTGTAATAATACCGACTGTGGCTGGCCAGTTATCCTGCTCAACTCCCATAGGGGCGAAGAATGGGGTTACTTTTTGGCTGGCAACACTCAAGACAGATTCAGAGCTGTCTTCATGCCCAAATGTGCCATCTATGCCTATCGCATTAACGAAGTTGAGTAACGTCACCACAATAACAATGGTTTTACCCGCACCAAAAATAAAGCTCTTAGTACGTTTAGCGGTACGATTGAGTACCGTTTTTAATTTAGGCTTTTCGTAGCTTGGAAGCTCCATCACAACAGCACTGCTTGAGCCTGGTAATAGTGTTGAACGAAGTAATAACCCCGTCCCTACAGCTGCTAGCACGCCGATAATATAGAGAAGAAAAACTAAGTTTTGCCCAGACTCAGGAAAGAACGCTGCAGCAAAAAGTGCATATACCGGTAATCGAGCACCACATGACATAAACGGCGCCATCATGCCCGTGACAATACGTTCACGCTCACTGCCTAACGTACGTGTAGCCATAATCGCCGGCACTGAACAACCAAAGCCTACAATCATGGGCACAAATGCTTTTCCAGGCAGACCAATTCGACGCATTAAGCCATCAACAACAAAGGCTGCGCGAGCCATATATCCAGAGCCTTCCAATACTGAAAGTGCCAAGAATAAAGCGGCAATAACGGGAATAAACGTCGCGACGGTTTGAATACCTTGACCGACACCACCCGCAATAATGGTCACTAACCAAGCTGGAGAGCCCATGTTTGCCATGAATGCGCCAAGATGATCGACAAATAATGCGCCCGCTGTAATATCAAAAAAGTCGATAAACGAACTGCCCACATTAATACTAAACATGAACATCAAATACATGACAAACAGAAAAACAGGCACACCAGCAATCGGGTGTAAAATAACTTTATCTAGCTTATCACTGATGGTTTCAGCGCCATTCGCTTTCACCGAAGAATCATACACACTTTGAACAAAATCAAAGCGCGTAGTCGCAATCATGATCTCGATATCTTTGCCTTGGTTAGACAACACATCCGAACATTGACTCACTTCTTCTTGCAACACGCTATTTTTAGACGGACTACAGCATTGGCCATTAGCCAGCATGGCGAGTGCACGCCCACGACTTAGCTCTTCTTGACCAGATAACAGAGTGGCAATCCCCGTTTCAATTTCAGAGCCGTACTCCAGAACTAAAGGGGCTTCAGACACTTTACCTTCAAGAAGGCCAACTACTTGAGCTTTAACTTTTTCAATATCACCTTCTTCACGAGAACACACACTGACCACTGGACAGCCTAATGTTTCGCTCATTTCAGCGGTGTTGATTTCGATACCATGCTTTTTAGCAGCATCGATTTTATTCAACACCACAACCATAGGGATACCGAGTTCACGCAGTTGCACCGTAAGGTAAAGGTGCCTTTCAATATTCGTCGCATCAACTAAGTTGATAATGCCATCGACACGCTGCTCGGCAAGGTATTGCTGCGCTATCTGCTCGTCAAGAGAGCAATCACAACTATTGCCTGCGGGTAACAAGTCGTAGATACCGGGAAGATCTGTTAGATAAACATCAGCCCCGCTCAGCGTAAACAAACCGGTTTTCTTCTCTACCGTGACGCCAGACCAATTACCTACCTGTTGATTCGCCCCAGTTAGCGCATTAAAAAGTGTCGATTTACCCGCATTTGGATTGCCCACTGTGACACAATGAAACTGCTTAGACATTCGATTCTACCGCCTCAATTTTTACTGCTTCAATTTTTACAACTTCTATAATGTCGGCCAAATCACAACGCATACAGAGCCTACTACCACGGATATCGAGTTCAAGACCTGAGCCTAGTGGCGCTTTACGAAGCAGTTGGAAACGGGTATTTGGCGTGATCCCCATTGATAGCAATTTACGTTTTACCACTGCTGGCAGATCTAACTGACCAACAGCTGCTATGGTGGCGTGTTCGCCAGGATTTAAATCGCTTAATTTCATTATGCTTTATACCTAGGTCTCAATAATTCTTAAACTTGTTCTAATTTTAACTAAGGTAAATGAGGAATAACTTTACCTAGATCAATTTTTGGTATTCGAAACGATAATAGTTTTCAATTGTATTCTCTATTATGTGACAAAAGTCACAACTAATAAACGTCCGAACCAAATTAATTCCAAGGCCGACCTTATTTGAGAACGATTATCACTACGGTGTGAATTATGACGAAGCCCTCCCAAGCTTTATGTGACAAGCATCACACTTTCGTCTTACTCCTCTAAATCAGAGCACTTTCTTCCTTAATCCGACTCAAAAATCAACCATAAGCAATTAAGGAGGTTAGCTTACAACCCTTGAACATCCTGAGAATCACGACCTCATAAAACAGGGCTAAATTGACGTTTTCATTCAAATTTAGACATCACATTCTGCGGGGGAACAGCTTAAGAGAATCCGATAACACTCGAGCAAAAATACAAAACAGCCCTGAAATACCTTTCAACTATCTACCTCTAAAGAAATAGTCAGACCTAACTCACATAAAGCGGTTAAAACACCTGCTAAAAAGCTCGTGCTTGGTTAGCCTATAGGTGGAAATTAATTCCGCACACTAATCTCTTGATTAACAAGAGTTTGATAATAAGAATCACTCTTATCTCAAGTTAAGCTAAATTAGCAAACGATTAGTGATGATTAAAACTATTGCAGGGAATAATCATGATGAAACAGTTCAATTTTAATGCGGCGACCAAAGCTGTATTAGGTGCAGGACTTCTCTCTTTTGCTCTTATCGGTTGCGGCAGCGACGGTAAAGATGGCACTAACGGAGAAGACGGTGTAATCGGTGTTAACATCGATTCAGCTAAAAGTGTCAACGCTGCTTTTACTAATGCCACAGTAGAAGCAGGTGTCGTCACCGTAGAGTTCACACTTGAAAATGACAACGGCGTTGCTGTTTTAGGTTTGACGAAAGATCACGACTTACGTTTTGGTATTGCTCAATTAACGCAAGAAACCCGCATTTTTGGTGAAGGGGATGAAGCGGTTGAGTTCGATCGAGGCTTCCAATGGCAGGCCTATATCAATGCAGAAAAAACACCGAATCCAGACTGGATCCCTGAAGGTGAATCTGACATCGATCCCTCTAACCAGTTTCAAGCGAATGTTGAAGCAACAAAAAGTTGTGATAATTGTTTAGTTGACAATAAAGATGGTTCATACACATACAGCTTCCAACAAAATATCGCAAACGTCACCACACCAGTTGAAGTGGTTTACAGCGCAGATAATACACAACGTGCAACGTTAGAATTAGAACTGCCTAAATTTGCTGCAAACGCCCATTTCGATTGGCAACCATCTACGGGTTTAACTGAAGGCATTCAAACCCGCGATGTTGTTGCTATCGAGACATGTTATACCTGTCACCAACCGGAGAGTTTAGCTTTCCACGGCGGACGACGCATTGATATTGAAAACTGCGCCTCTTGCCACACTCCAACATCAGGTGATCCTGAAAGCGGCAACAGTGTCGACTTTACCTATATGATCCACGCGATCCATAAAGGTGATGCCCGCACGACTTACGCTCCTGATTCTCCAGATGCTGATGAAAAAGGTAATATTCCAGCACCGTATAAAGTGATCGGTTATGGTGGTGGCGTTCATAACTATGGCAAGGTGATGTATCCACAAACCCCTGCTGCAGATTGTACAGCCTGTCACGTAACTGGCGAGAATGCGCCTGCTGATGCAGAACTATTCCTTGCAAACCAAAGTAATACAGCTTGTATCGCCTGTCATACCACTATGCCAAAAGCATATCATGACCCAAGCGATGAAAACTGTATCTCTTGTCATGTTGAAGAAGGTTACGCAAGAAGTGGTGCAGAAGCTCATGGCGATGCAACTAAGCGTTACAAGGCTAGCCAAGATTATTCAGCTAAATATAGCAATATCAAAGTTACAGGCGATGTGTTGACTTTCGATGTCCAAATTTTAGACGAAAAAGGCGAGCCAGTAGCTAAAGAATTTATTGCTAACCCAAGCAAGTACACTAAATCAAGTATCTATTTCTCATGGGATACCGACAAGGACTACCCTGCATACACTGATGGCACTAAATACAGTGCACGAGGTTTCGCACTATTAAATCCTGACGTGTCTACCTATGATGAAGCCACACAGACTTTCACCATCAACAGCAGCAAAAGTGCACTTGAACTACCAGTTGATTTGAAAGGTAAGAGTGTTGAGTTATTTGCCGGTGTTGCGACTTGCTTTAAAGCTGGTGGTTACGGTCGTCCAACGGTTGAGCCTACGGCTTGTCAATATGACGAAACGGATCCAACTAAACTACTCACCAATGCGGCTTACATCCAAGATGCGCCTTTAGGCTTTACTTGGAATGATACTGACACAAGTGAGCCTGCAAAAGCGCGTCGAGACATTGTCGATAACAGCAAGTGTATGGGTTGCCATAACCAAGAGATTGTTCACTATGACAACGGTGTAAACTGTCAAACTTGTCATACTCCTGATAAAGGACTGAACAAATGGGGTGGCAACGTACCAACAAGCTTCGCTTATAAAGCTCACCATGCTGATGGTCACTACCTGAAGTATGCGGGTGTTGGTTCAAGCACTGTGGTCAAAACTGACTGTAAAACATGTCACACTGACGATGGTATTGAGCTCGGTCGCTCTCCTGATCGCGCATGGCGTTACGGAGATGCTAACGGTAATGATATCTGGGTATCATCTGATGCGGGTGCTTGCTTAAGCTGCCACCAGAAGTACTTAAGTGACTCTGGCAAAGCACACATCACCACTAATGGCGGTATTTTAGATGGTGTTGATGCAGCAGATGTACAGAACCGTGCTAAAGAAACCTGTTCTACTTGTCACTCAGCAGAAAAAGTGATTGAACTACACGGGTACTAAACAACAATAGAGACTCTAGTATTACGTTAATCCATTAATATTTAACTCTACTCAAAGGGAGGCATTGCCTCCCTTTTCTTTCTCCTCAGAACCATGATTAGTGCAATATAACTTCAATGGTTTACCTGCCAAGCAGTCAGATAATATCACTACGCTTTTTTCACTCTCCGCCTTCAACGACCTACCCCTTTATAAATAGACGGATCTTGGTCACACATTAGCACCCGCCTTGCAGATTTTATCATCTCATTACGTTAGCCTTTACTTGGGGATTTTTGTTTCCAGCATTGACTTAAGTAGCACATTTATAATGAAAAACATGCGAATGATAATCAGTATCGTTTTTCGCCCAGAGCACATAAGTCGATGTCAAACCTATGCAGGGAAAAAATGATGAACGTAAAAAATAATAATATTGCGCTGCTTCTCGCAGCAAGCGCCGTTTCAATGGCCTTAACAGGCTGTGGCGGCAGTGATGGCAATGAGGGGAATCCTGGTAAGCCAGGTGGCCCAGCAGCCGAAGTCGTCAACGACCTCAATCTCAACGTGACCAAAGTGACTTACCAAAATGGTTTGCCAACTGTCACTGTTTTTGCGACCAATGAAGAAGACTTGCCAGTGGTAGGTCTAAAATTGCTTGAGGTTAAAGCTGTAGCACAACTGATCCCTCAAGGAGCTACGGGTGCAGGCAATAGCGCACAATGGCAAAAGATAGGTTCAGAGAAAGTCTTTACCGATCATAAGAACGGTCATTACACCTTCGATGTCTCGCTTGATGGATATAACTCAGAGCTGACTCAACGGTACAATGTCATTGCCAGTGCCTCTACCCTACAAGATGGCGTAACCACAGTGCCGCGCACTGAGCTATCACAAGATTTCTCTGGTGATGGTTACCAGGCGCTTTACAGCAAAGATATTGTCGCTACCGCAACCTGTAACTCATGTCACGCAGAAGGCGAAAAAATCTATCACGGCTACACCTCAGCAGAGACCTGTGCTTCTTGTCACACTCAAGAGTGGGCAGAAGAACGCGGCAAGCCTGAAGTTGCTTTCACGCATATGGTTCACAACGTCCATAACTCAGCGAAAGGCTATAAAGCAGACAGAACCACAGGTGAATTCACCCAAGATGCAGAAAAAGCACATGCTTTACTGCAAGACAACTGTAAAACCTGTCACGTCGCACCAGAAGAAGACAGCGATGAGTTGAGTGAATGGGGCAATTGGTCTCGTGTACCAACCATGGAAACCTGTACTAGCTGCCACGTAAATATCGACTTTAAAGCGGGTCAAGGTCACTCTCAGCAAGATGACAACTCAAATTGTATCGCATGTCACAAAGCAAGTTGGACTGAAGAGTTACACACTGACGGCTTTGCTCAAAAGAAAGCGTTTGTTGAACAGTATGGAATGGAAGCAAGCTTAACGGCCGTCACAACAGATGCTGGTAGCGATACAACACTAAGCGTCACCATCACCAATGCACAAGGCGTAGCCATCGATGCAAACACATTGATTGCCAACATTCAGCAGTTAGAAACCATCACTAACGTTGGGCCTAATTTCCCGATTATGGGATACAACCCTAATCCTGCAGGCCTAAAGAAGGTGGCGATTGATTTCGTTAAAGCCGGTGTTTTAGACGATAAAGTAGACATTGTGGATGGTAAGTTTGTCACCGTCATCAAAGATCTACCTTATGGCACAGGCGATACTGATACCGCCTTTAGCTTTGTTGGTTTAGCACTGTGTAACGACGACACTGGCTTAGTTGCTTGTGGAGAAGGCGTTGAAAGCACAGGCATGAAAGCTGAACTTGCTCATGGCACTTTGTCTGGCGAAACACCCAGTGTCCGCCACACAGATTCAGTAAACTTCACCGCGTGTGAAAGCTGTCATGGTACTGAGTTTGAGATACACAAAGGTTACCACCCAGGTTTTGTAATGACAGATCAGCTTGGCCGAGTCAACGAAGCGGGCGACATGGTTGTTGGCATCGATGGTTGTGCTTCTTGTCATACTCCTGATGGCACATACGCTTCTGGCGGTAACTTAGGCGCTATCGAAATGAAACTGCACAAGGTACACAGCCAAGGCGATTATGCTGCCATTCCAGGCATGAACTGTAGTCAGTGTCACTCAGATTTCAACACTGATGCATTCAAGGTAAAAGGCGCAATGGCCACTGATGGTGGTTACACCACACCTATCGCAGCGACCTGTTACTCATGCCATAGCTACAGCGGTGATAAGTTTAAAAATCACGTTGAAGGTCAAGGCGCTAAGGTTAATGCTGACTACAATGTTGCTAACGATGCAGCCCAGTTAGAGACCTGCTTGTTGTGCCACAATCCAAGCATCAATGATCACACTTCGGTGAAAATGTAATTTGCACACGTTGAGATGAAAACAGGGGGAGTGCTCTCCCCCGCTTTCTGTTCAATATTATGCAAATTTAGGAACCTATTATGAAGATCATAAAAACAATGAAAAAATTCTCTACTGGTGTATTACCAGCACTGATGGTGTCAGCCATTTTATCGCTTGGCTTTGCCACCACAGCAACAGCTTCAAAGTGGGATGCTAAGATGAGCCCCGATGAAGTCGAGGCCACGCTGGATAAGAAGTTTGCTGAAGGTAAGTACTCACCAAAAGGGGCTGACTCTTGCTTAATGTGTCACCGTAAATCAGAAAAAGTGATGGATATCTTTAAAGGTGTTCATGGCTCAGTCGATTCAAGCAAGAGCCCAATGGCGGGTCTTCAATGTGAAGCTTGCCATGGTCCACAAGGCAGTCACAACCGTGGTGGTAATGAGCCGATGATTGCTTTCGGCCCTGATTCAACCTTGTCTGCTGAAAAGCAAAATAGCGTCTGTATGAGTTGTCACCAAGATGATAAACGCATGGCTTGGAATGGTGGACACCATGACAATGCTGATGTTGCGTGCGCCTCTTGCCACTCAGTCCACACAGACAAAGACCCAGTCCTGTCTAAAAACACTGAGATGGAAGTCTGTACTAGCTGTCACACTAAGCAAAAAGCAGACATGAATAAGCGCTCTAGCCACCCAATGAAATGGAACCAAATGGTCTGTAGCGATTGCCACAATCCACATGGCACCATGTCAGATTCTGATTTAGTTAAACCTAGCGTTAATGAAACCTGCTACTCCTGTCACGCCGAGAAGCGTGGCCCAAAGCTGTGGGAGCATGCACCCGTCACTGAAGATTGTGTGACTTGTCATAATCCACATGGCAGCGTAAACGATGCCATGCTGAAAACGCGCGCTCCCCAACTATGCCAGCAGTGCCATGCAAGCGATGGTCATGCCAGCAATGCTTATCTTGGTAACACAGATCAAGGTTCAAGCGTCGGCGGCAATGCTTTCACTGGCGGTCGTAGTTGTTTGAATTGCCATAATCAAATCCATGGTTCTAACCATCCATCAGGCAAGCTATTCCAACGCTAACAGGAGTCGAGAAAATGAAATTCAAATTAAATTTAGTGACCCTCGCCCTACTTGCTAATGCAGGGATAGCCACAACAGCTATGGCAGCTGGAGGCTACGGCCTGCAAAATGCGAATACCGACAAGGTAAAGTTCGACAAGTGGGATTGTAAGCGTTGTGTGGTTGAAACTGGCGTAAAAGGCACCGTTGGTGTCGGCATGGGCTACAACAGCAGTGATGATATCCGCTCTGCCAATGCTTTCGCAGCAGAAAATGAGTTTGCTGGCAAGGTTGATGCCGATCTGACTTATGTGGGCAAAAGCGGCTACCGTGCAACGGTTGAAGCTGATAATTTGGGCATGGAAAGTGGCCGTTTAGATATTGATGCAGGTAAAGTCGGTCAATACAACTTAAACCTCAATTACCGCCAAATTGCGACCTACAAAACCGACAGCGCCATGACACCATATTTAGGGGTGGGTGGGGATGACCTGACCTTGCCAGACAATTGGCAAACTGCCGGTTCAACTCAAGATATGAGTCAACTCTACAACAGTTTAAACCCAATCGAACTATCGCTGAAACGTAAGCGCACTGGTCTAGGTTTTGACTACCAAGGCGAAGAGTTATGGAGCACTTACGTTAGTTACCTGCGTGAAGATAAAACCGGACTCAAGCAAGCTTCTGGAAGCTTCTTCAACCAGTCAATGATGTTAGCAGAACCCGTCGACTACACCACTGACACCGTTGAAGCTGGCGTTAAACTCAAGGGTGATAATTGGTTTACCGCAATACACTACAACGGCTCAGTATTTAAGAACGCCTATAGCCAACTAGGTTTTGATAACGCCTTTAATCCTACATTCGGCGCTGCAACACATGGCTATATGTCACTTGACCCTGATAACGAAGCCCATACGGTTTCACTCATGGGGCAGATGAACATTGAGCAAACCATCATGAGCGCACGTGTTCATTATGGCCAGATGACACAAGATCAAGCCTTTGTTACCTCAGGTTACGGTTATCAAGTGCCAACTGAATCTCTCGATGGTCAGGTTGACATGACTGGGGTTAACTTGAAGTTAGTCTCGCGTATTAATCGCAGCGTGCGTGTTAAAGCAAGTTACGATTATTCAGATCGTGACAACAAGACCAACATTGAAGAGTGGACGCAGATCAGCATCGACTCAACAACAGGTCAAGCAGCCTATAACACCCCTTACGATATCACTACTCAGCGCGCTAAATTGAGTGTTGATTACCGTATCAACCGTGGAATGAAGCTTGAAACAGGCTACGATTACCGCACTGATGACCGTACATATCAAGACCGCGAAACCACTAACGAAAATACGCTTTGGACTCAATTCCGACTAAGCAGTTTCGAAAACTGGGACATGTGGATTAAAGGAAGTTACGGCCAGCGTGATGGTTCGCAATATCAAGCCTCTGAATGGACCTCATCTGAGTCAAATGATCTGCTGCGTAAATATAACTTAGCCGACCGTAAGCGCACCATGATTGAGGCTCGAGTCACCCACAGTCCAATCGAAACTTTAACCTTAGACTTTGGTACGCGCTACGCCATCGATGACTACAATGACACCCAGATTGGCTTAACGGAATCGACCGACTTAAGCTATGACGCCAGTGCCAGTTATATGCTAACCGATGACATGACGTTAACGGCTTTCTACAACCGTCAAATCATTGAATCGGATCAAGCTGGCAGCAGTACTTTTAGCGCGCCAACGTGGACAAGCAAGGTTGAAGATCAGGTCGATGTGATCGGCGCAAGCTTTAGCTACAGCAATCTGATGGAGAAGAAACTTCGTCTGGGCGTAGATTACACCTATGCCGATTCAAACAGTAACACTCAGGTTACCCAAGGTATTACCGGAGATTATGGGGATTACTTCGCTAAAGTTCACAACGTCAATATCTATGGTCAGTACCAAGCCACTGAACAGATGGCGCTTCGCTTAGATTATAAGATGGAGAAATACCAAGATAATGATGCAGGTAACGATATTGCACCTGATGGGATCTGGAACGTGCTCAGTTTTGGCAGCAACAGCCACGACTATAACGCGCACCTTATCATGTTAAGCATGAGCTACCGCTTGTAAGCTTTGAAAAGAGGCGAGTGTCCAGAGATGAACACTCGCCTTTTTGATAAAATCACTCACCGCTCACCTACTTTCACTGCCTTCTAAGTGACTGTCAGTCATTACTGATACAGCTCAACAACAGATTGCACCTCTAATCTTGTTGGTATTGATGATAAGCTATTCAACCTTGATATACTGCTTCTATAAAACGATTGAGGTTTTTGCTTCAAAATAATGAGCACAGATAATCTACTTGACTTAATTACGCAAATTTCAGCTTGCCAGCTTTGCCAAGCTGACCTTCCTTTGCCTGCTAAACCTATCATTCAAGTCTCAGCTGAATCTAAGATTTTGATCGTAGGGCAAGCACCAGGAATACGAGCCCATAACCATGGACGCGCCTTTAGCGATCCCAGTGGCGACAGATTAAGACAGTGGCTAGGTGTCAGTGAAGCACAGTTTTACAATCCTAAACTGTTTACCATCTTACCAATGGGATTTTGTTTCCCTGGTACGATAATCACTAACGGTAAAAAAAGTGGTGATAAGCCACCGCTAAAAAGGTGTGCTACAACCTGGCGACAAGCGCTGCTCAATCAACTGCCTAATGTTGAATTAACCATCATTCTTGGCCAATACGCCATTGACTACCATCTGGGAAAAGCCACCACAGGCGGTAAATTCACGGTGACCCAAGCCATTGCCCAATGGCAAGATTACTGGCCTAGTCACATGGTATTGCCACATCCAAGTCCCAGAAATAATCTCTTCTTAAAGAAACACCCTGAGTGCGAACAAATACTGCTCCCCGCACTGAAATCTCGCGTCGCTGAGCTTACTCGCACCGCCAATAGCACTATCAACTCAGAATAAATTCTGTCTTCAAAATCCTGTGTTGCCTCTTATTAGTGGCGGCATCTAAAATCCATTACGCTAAACAAAACCTTTAGGGAGATGACGGTGTACTTTCTTGATACCACTTTGGCACAACAGATTGTAGAGCGTACGATGAAAATCATCGTCCATAACATTAACGTAATGAACGCTCAAGGTGTGATCTTAGGCTCAGGCGACCCTCATCGAGTCGGCTCTACTCACGAAGGTGCTCTACTCGCCATTAGTCAAAATAGAACCGTCGAAATAAATGCTGCTAGCGCAAATACATTGCATGGCGTGAAAGCGGGCATTAACTTACCGCTACACTACAAAGGTGAGATTATTGGTGTTATCGGTATTACAGGTGAGCCCGACACACTAAACAATTATGGCGAACTACTCAAAATGACCGCTGAGTTAATTGTCGAGCAAGCTAACTCCCTCGAACTTGCCCAATGGCAATACCGTCAAAAAGAGGAGTTCATTCTCCAATTAATAAAATCCAAAGGTATGTTTAACTGTCACCTTAGAGATTGGTCTTCACAATTAGGTATTGATATTGATGCTCCACGCGTGGCCGCCGTTATTCAAGTACAGGGAGATAAAGATCAGATATCCGCTAACTCTATCTTGAAAATGGTACTCAATCTACTTGAAAACCCTTCTCGTGGTAACTTAGTCGCCATGACTTCAATGACAGAACTCGTCATTTTAAAACCCGCTTTCCTTAACGGTAAACAGTGGGAACCACATTTAGAAAGCGAACGCATCGATCAACTGCTCTCTCGTTTGCCTAAAGAGATGACCGCAAGACTCAAAATATCACTTGGGCACTTTTTCACTAAACCTACCGATATCTCTCGTTCATACCAAACAGCCAAAGAGACCTTAGCTTTAGGTATACAACTGCACCCTGAACAGAACAAATATCTCTACGACGACTATTCACTTAGGGTACTGTTGTCTGCGCTCAAAGATGACTGGCGCGGGGAAGAGCTAATAACCCCCTATCAAGCGTTATTACAGGCTGATAAAAAGGGCCAGCTTAATAAAACACTAGCAGCTTATCTCGCCCACTTTGGTGATCAGCAGATGTGTGCCAATGCGCTATTTATTCACCGCAACACATTAAGATATCGACTCGATAAGATCCAAAAGATCACTGGAGTCAATGTCCAACAACTTGATGGGGTATTACAGCTCTATATTGGCCAGATGTTAACCAATTAAACACCATCACTTCAGCGCGATTAATATTTGTGTGAAGTTCACTTTTATACTTGATTCAGGTATAAGATGACCCTCTTTAAAAGTGCGTTATCTAGTGTGGAAGAAGTAATGAAAAAAGTATTAGTGATCGGGTATGTGTGGCCAGAGCCCAATTCGTCAGCAGCTGGTACGCACATGATGTCACTTCTTAGACTCTACAAGCAGCAAGGTTGGCTGGTAGAGTTTGCCACTCCAGCAGCACCATCGGATCACATGATAGATCTGACCAGCGAAGGCATCACCAGTAAGCAAATTACCCTTAACTGTGACAGTTTCGACTCGTATCTCTTGGAATTTAAGCCATACATCGTGATGTTCGATCGCTTTATGATGGAGGAACAATTTGGTTGGCGCGTTGAAAAAAACTGCCCTGATGCACTAAAGGTTCTCGATACAGAAGACTTGCAGTTTTTACGTAACGCCCGCCACCAAGCCCATAAGAGTGAGCGGACGGTAACTCAAACAGATCTTTACAGCGATCTGGCCAAGCGTGAAATAGCCGCCATTCTGCGCTGTGATATCTCACTCATCATCTCAACTTTCGAGATGGAACTATTAACAACTCGCTTCAACATAGACCCAAGTCTGTTGCATCACCTCCCTTTCATGGTGAACTTGAATCAATGCCCAACTGAAACTAAAGATTATTCGCAACGTCAGCACTTTATGACCATAGGTAATTTCCGACATGCGCCAAACTGGGACACTGTATTGTACTTGCAAAAAATTTGGCCTCTGATTAGAAAACAACTCCCCCAAGCTGAACTGCACATTTATGGATCCTATCCGCCACCGAAAGCCACCGCTCTCAATAACCCGAAGACTGGATTTTTAATTAAAGGTTGGGCTGAAGATGCTTATCAGGTCATGGAGCAGTCTCGAGTCTGTTTGGCACCGATTCGATTTGGTGCAGGCATTAAAGGCAAGCTGCTCGATGCCATGATCATGCAGACCCCCAGCGTAACCACATCAGTAGGCAGTGAAGGCATGCATCAAGATGAGCAGTGGCCAGGACACATAACCGATGATATGGAGGATTTTGTTCAAGCTGCAGTGGAACTTTATACTCAAGAGTCACTCTGGTTTGAGGCTCAACAGCACGCATCAACGTTACTGAATGCGCGTTATGATGGTGAGGTGTTAGGTCAACAATGGTTAGATAAACTCAATCATACCTTAGCAAATATGGCAGAACACAGATTGAATAACTTCACCGGTGCCATGCTTAAACATCATTCAATGGCGAGTACTAAGTACATGTCACAATGGATAGCAGCTAAAAATGCCAAATAGTTAAGCCTTTATAAATGGGTATATTTTTTCTGTTTATTGCTGACCTTAGTTAAATAATGTCGCGTTTCCCCTCTGATGTGCCGATTGGTGAGAAACCAGTAAAACTCACTGACGGTCATCTTGTTGATACGGGCTATCGCTTTGGTGCGGTTAGCCTTAGGATCTAAACTCTTCCACAAATTGCCGCTGCCACCGTTATAGCTGGTGATCATGGCATACTCCAGCTTTTTAGGATGGGTAATTCCCGCTAAGTAACGCGTAGATAATATCTGTAGATAACCCGTCCCAAGATCGATGTTTTTCTGCGGGTCATAAAGATATGCTGAAGTAGGCGTGTGCTTATAACCCTTAATGAGAGAGAAATAGTCTCTTCCTGCGGTGTTGGCTTTTACCTGCATCAAGCCCAATGCATTGGAGCGAGATCTTGCCATAGGATTAAAGGAACTCTCTGTTTCCATAATGGCCATAATCAGCTCAGGAGCAATGCCATAAAGCCTGCCTGCTGCTTGAGCATATTGAATATATTTCCCGCCCGTGATCTTGGTGTGATCGGCGACCATTTTAATGGCAATACGTACCCGAGTATCTTGGGTGACATTTTTAGCGATAAGGTGATCGGCAAAACGCTCCGCACGCCAACGATATTCGATAGGCTTACCTTCATGATCAAGAATTTGCCCCCAGAAAAAAGGCCGTTTCCCCTTATTAATTAAACCAAAGTCCTGCGCCGTCTTAGCATCAACCAAGTTTGGGTCTACTTGCGTCAACAACACCTGCACGATGGCCTGTTTGAGCTGATGTTTATTCGCAGTCTCGATTAGGACTAATCCACGCTCAAAATCAACAAAGGTGCTGGATTCATTTTCATCAATAATGGTCAGCACTGAAGGTCTATCAAGGGCTGAATGACCAGCACTCCCCTGATATTCTCGAAGCAGAGCCGCCACATCCCCATCGCCTTGATATTCAAGTAGCAAAGCTGCAACATCAACATCATAAGAAGTCAGGTCGACAGCGTGACTAGTAAAAGGAGAGATCAATATTAAAGAGCAGAGTAGAAAAATTAGTTTCATCTTTTTATAACAGGTATTTATCACTTAATCTGCTGGAATGATACGCTAGAGTAATTAAGAGAAACAAGCTTGTTTTAAAGGACGTAGCTTTCAATTCATCTCACTTTTATTGATAAAGGGCGTATCATTTTCGGCATTTTAGTTGAAGTTAGTATGAGTGTTTGAGTCTTTAACTGGATTACGGCATTAATATCCCCGCGCTTGTATCAAACAACTCCCTAAGTCTCTCGTGTAATGAAAGAGCGTCACAATCAATATTTTTGTGCACTTGCACAAATTATCGCTCGATAAAATCAATAGATTCGTCACTCGTCACGATGCTTGATGAAACTTGGGACAGGATAATAGTCACAGCCTGAAATACCTTAGTGACACGACTAACAAACCGGGTTAACCCAAAAAATAACCAATAATACCCAAACAGGGACCCCCTATGAGCCAAGTACTTATCTTGTTGGCAGTGATATTTTTCATTGTTATTGCCACCTCTAAATTTAAACTCCACCCGTTTCTAACCTTAATTATCGCTTCATTTATTACTGCATTTTCCTATGGTTTACCGAGCGCTGATATCGCCGGTATCATCACCTCAGGATTTGGCGGGATTCTAGGCTACATCGGCTTAGTTATCGTTTTGGGTACCATAATCGGTACCATACTTGAGAAAAGTGGCGCAGCCATCACCATGGCAGATGTGGTCATTAAGGTGCTTGGCAAGCGTTTCCCAACCCTAACCATGTCGATTATCGGTTACTTGGTTTCTATCCCGGTCTTTTGTGACTCAGGTTTCGTGATCTTAAACTCATTGAAACAATCGATGGCAAATCGCATGAAGGTCTCTAGTGTTTCCATGAGTGTGGCACTAGCAACTGGTTTGTACGCCACCCATACCTTCGTGCCACCAACACCGGGTCCCATTGCCGCTGCGGGAAACTTAGGTCTAGGCTCTAACTTAGGTTTAGTTATATTTGTTGGTATATTTGTTGCCGCGGTTGCAGCGCTTGCTGGCACGCTTTGGGCAAACCGCTTTGCTAACGTTGAACCAGACGGTGAAGGGGCTGAAGAGCTTAAAAACAACGTAGATGATTTTGAACAACTCAAAGAAACCTACGGTGTTTTACCGAGTGCCTCGCGCGCCTTTGCTCCCATTTTTGTGCCTATTTTACTCATCTGTTTTGGCTCTATCGCTAACTTTCCCTCAGCGCCGTTGGGTAATGGCTTTTTATTCGATCTACTGATCTTTCTAGGCCAGCCCGTCAACGCGCTAATGATTGGTCTATTTCTCTCAATTTCATTATTGAAAAGCGATAATAAAATCAAAGAGTTTAGCGAACGTATTAGCCAAGGTTTAGTGGTCGCAGCACCTATTTTGTTGATCACGGGCGCTGGTGGTGCATTTGGTGCCGTCCTTAAAGCGACGGAAATTGGTACCTTTATTGGCACCTCACTGTCAGCGCTTGGGATCGGCATATTCATGCCATTTATCGTTGCTGCAGCACTGAAATCAGCTCAAGGCTCATCGACGGTTGCTCTTGTTGCTACATCTGCTCTCGTTGCGCCTATGCTAGGTGATATTGGTCTTGCCAGTGACATGGGACGCGTGCTCACCGTCATGGCCATCGGTGCTGGCGCGATGACCGTCTCTCATGCGAACGACAGTTTCTTCTGGGTCGTGACTCAATTTAGCCGCATGAGTGTTAAGCAAGCTTATAAAGCGCAAACCATGGCAACGTTAGTACAAGGGATCACCGCCATGACCTTGGTCTTTATCTTAAGTTTAGTGCTACTTTAAGCGCTAGTATTTCAGTGGATTAGTCTCAATGAATCAGGTGTCTGAACATAAATAAAAATGTTTAGACACTGTGATAGAGAACGACACTCTCCGATAGGAACACCAATGAAAATAGTTATCGCCCCAGATTCATTTAAAGAAAGCTTAAGCGCGATGGAAGTCGCCAATGAGATTGAATCTGGCTTCAAAACGATATTGCCAGATGCTGAGTTCATTAAAGTCCCAGTGGCCGATGGCGGAGAAGGCACGGTTCAATCTATGGTTGATGCCACTCAAGGAACAATCATCGAGCTTGAGGTCACCGGCCCTTTAGGCCAGCGCGTCGCTGCCCATTACGGCATATTGGGTAATGGACTCAATGGCGATAACAAGATCCAAACAGCCATCATAGAGATGGCTGCAGCTTCAGGCCTTCACCACGTGCCTGCAAATAAACGAGATCCGCGTATCACCACCAGCTATGGCACTGGAGAGTTAATTTGTGATGCCCTCAACCGTGGTATTAAGCGTATTTTAATCGGCCTAGGTGGCAGTGCAACCAATGACGGTGGCGCAGGAATGGCCCAAGCATTGGGCATTCATCTGCTCGATAACGAGGGCAAAGCGCTATCGGTTGGCGGCAGTTCGCTCGCTAAACTTGCAAGTATCGAACTGCACGATGTTCATCCATTAATTGCCGCGTGTGAATTTGAAGTCGCGTGCGATGTCGATAACCCCCTATGCGGTGACAAAGGGGCATCGGCCATATTTGGCCCTCAAAAAGGCGCAACAGCTGAAATGGTATCAATGCTCGATACTGCCCTATCCCATTATGCCGATATCATTGAGCAAGCCGGTATTCAGGATAGACGCCATCAGGCAGGCGCTGGCGCCGCAGGCGGCATGGGGCTTGGCGTGATGGCTTTTCTAAACGCCAAACTCAGACCCGGCATCGATATTGTGATGGAAACCGTCAAACTCAGTGAGAAGTTAGTTGGTGCAGATTTAGTGATCACAGGCGAAGGCAGATTAGACAGCCAAACCCTACATGGCAAAACCCCAATGGGAGTCACGCGTTTGGCTAAAGCTCAACAGATCCCGGTGATCGCTATTGCTGGCTGCGTCAGTGACGACGCCAATGTGCTGCTTGACCACGGTATTGACGCGATGTTTTCTATCACCCCCAGATCCCTTCCTCTTGAAGAGGTACTGGCCAACGCGAAACATAACTTATTTACCACCTCCCAGAACATCGCCGCGCTCTATGCCATGAACCACAAAAAATAATCTTGTCATATATCGACGAAATCCACTTACTCCCTCCTCCTCCTCCTCCTCCTCTGTATTAATTAAAAATCAATAATGCAGAGGTATAAAAGCCTGTCGATTTAACTTTTTCTTCTTGATGGGTTATAAAGCATAAAGTAAAGTGACAATCCATTTTGGACATACTGCTTTCGATGGACAATATCATCGATTAAGCAACAAGGTAACAACGGATATTTCGATGACACCGAGACAAGCGACAGCTTCAGAAGAGGCGCTACTGCGGATTTTTACCGTACCGGAAGCCCCAGATTCAACCTTAAGCGTCATTGAGAAGAACATCTCGCAAAACCTAATGGGTTTTCTGCAAGAGAGCGTGGTTGCGGTTGAGAAACCCTTATCTGAAATTGAGCTGGATTTTCAACAACACCGGATCCCATCAGCGCCCCAGTTTGTCTCCGATTACGCCGATGACATGATGAAGACTTTAGTGGCGCATTCGGTGCACACCTCAGCACCGAGTTTTATCGGTCACATGACGTCTGCGCTGCCTTACTTTGTATTACCTCTATCTAAGATGATGGTTGGCCTCAATCAAAACCTGGTCAAAATTGAAACTTCAAAAGCCTTCACTCCATTAGAGCGTCAAGTCCTCGGTATGATGCACCACCTTGTTTATGCTGAAGATGACAGTTTTTACCAAGACTGGATGCATAGCGCAAACGTCTCACTCGGGGCTTTTTGCTCTGGTGGCACAGTTGCTAACATCACCGCATTATGGACTGCTCGTAATCAACTGTTAAAGGCCGATGGAGAGTTTAAAGGCGTAGCGACTCAGGGCTTGATAAAAGGGCTACGTCACTACGGTTATGACGATCTCGCGATACTCGTCTCCGAACGTGGCCATTACTCGCTGGCTAAGACCGCGGATCTCTTGGGCATAGGCCGTGACAATATCATTCAGATCCCCACCTCTAATGATAATAAAGTCGATGTTGCCCAAATGCGGATGGCAGCTGAAGCGCTTGCCCGTGACAACATCAAGGTGTTTGCCATTGTTGGTGTTGCTGGCACCACTGAGACAGGAAATATCGACCCATTAGATGAATTGGCAGATTTAGCCACAGAGCTTAATTGCCATTTCCATGTTGATGCAGCTTGGGGCGGCGCCTCTTTGCTATCAAACAAATATCGACATCTGCTCAAAGGAATAGAGAGAGCGGACTCCGTCACCATCGATGCCCACAAACAGATGTACGTGCCTATGGGCGCAGGCATGGTGATCTTTAAAGATCCCACTTTTGCCAACGCCATTAAGCACCACGCTGAATATATTTTGCGTAAAGGTTCTAAAGACTTAGGCAGTCAAACGTTAGAAGGTTCTCGCCCTGGCATGGCCATGTTAGTTCATGCCTGTCTGCAGGTCATCGGCCGTGATGGTTATGAAATATTGATCAACAGCAGCTTAGAAAAAGCCCGCTATTTTGCTCAATTGATCAAGGATCAGGACAATTTTGAACTCGTTTCAGAACCTGAACTGTGTCTGCTGACCTATCGTTATGTTCCCAAACAGGTTCAAATCGCAATGGAGCAAGCTCGCGCCTCCAATGACCTTCAACGTCTGACAGAATTTAACCATCTGTTAGACGGTTTGACTAAATTTGTCCAAAAACGTCAACGTGAGCGAGGCACCTCATTTGTCTCCCGTACTCGAATCAATCCAGAAGCAGGCATACTCGATATAAAGTCGGTGGTATTTCGCGTAGTACTCGCCAATCCGTTGACGACTCGTGAGATATTAGCGCAGGTATTATGTGAGCAAACCAAGATAGCGGATCAAGAGACTGAGTTTTTACCGAAACTGCTGAATTTAGCCAGTAGGACTTGAGTTGTTGTTAGTCAGATTCGAGAAGTGAAATGAAGCGGAGAAAAGAGTGATATTCTCCGCATAGAAAAGGTTAATCAACTAGTTATATTTACTTCTGTTCAGATCTGGCTTATCGAGTTCTAACTGCATAAACAGTGTGTTACTCGTGCCTTCTGACTGGTGAAAAGTAAAACCGTTTTTCTCCATTACCATGATAGAAGCTGTATTGTCGATATCGACGCCGCCAACAAATGACTTGATATCTCCCGATGCTTTTGCCCATTCGACTAATCCGGCAATAAGCTCACTGGCAAAACCTTTTCCCCAGTAATTTTCGGCTAACAGATAGCCTAAATGCAACTCACTTTTGACGCTAATGTCCTCTGAGCTTAATGATAAGTCCTCTAGTTCTTGAATTAATTCATGCAGGAAAACAAACCCAATAACCTGATCACCTGAGCTTTCCTGTACCACCAAAAAACGGCTCTCCTTAGCTCTGTCATTCATCCAATTTAGGGCATCTTCAATATGCTTAATATCTTGCCAACCCACAGGAAGTGACGCTGTGACTTTAGGTGTTAGGGTATCTAACACCGTTTGGGCCAGTTTGATCTCTGACTCACTATTACTGACCAAGTTCCACCAACTCGATACTGTTAATCTAGAAGTTGTGAAGCGACATAACTCTTCAAATTCATTCATATTCGGCCTCTTTATTCTACTGATAAAGTATTACTAAATGGCATTAATCGATAAAACGACTCAGTACAGCATCCGTTGGCAAGATACAGGTATCTCGACGACCAAACAGTGCATAACGGTTTCGCCCCAGCAATCGGTAGAAGAAATCTCTTATCCTCCTTGGTATGAATCTTAATATTGCTAATGCAGGCCAGAAACCTGAGAGAGATTTGGTGATCTCTAGGGCCGCATCAGTTCTCATATAACATTGATCATCTTTGATAAGAAAAAAAGTCTCTGAATACTCCCCTTCAACACCGTAATGGGCAATCAAAGACTTTGCTGTATCACTTTGCATTGGTGTAAACACAAAATGATGATGAGGGTCTCGCTCAATAATGAAATTGACCGAACCATGACATAAGTTACATACACCATCAAAGATGATGATATCTTTATCTTTCATCTCTCTCCTGTTAATAAAAATGGCGATAAGTCATACCTTTAATATAGCCCTAATTCTTTGCAGGAAGCCAGTCGTGAGACCTGCAAAACTTTCTTCTTGCGTTTTATTTCTCAATTCAGGCACGATTCATTAGGAATTTGCACAATTTTGTACAAAAACATTGCCACTTTATACGCTATGATGATTCGATGAAGAGCATTGAGACACGCCCCAAAATTAAACGAGAAGTTGCCGAATTCACCCATGCAAAAGAATTGGGGGGAATAGAGTTGCTCAACGCGAGCTATCACAAACAGAACTTCTCTCGGCACAGTCACGAAGGTTATACCGTCGGGGTTATTGAATCTGGAGCTCAACGCTTCTATCGTACTGGTGGCAACCATATAGCCCCCGAGAACAGTATCATTTTAGTCAATGCCGATGAAGTACACAGTGGCAGTTCGGCCGCTGAAGGCGGCTGGTCTTATCGCGCCATGTACCCTCTTCCTGAACAGTTTACCTTGCTCAATGAGGAGCTAGACTTACCGGCAAACGGTGCCCCCTACTTTCCAGAACCAGTGGTTCACGACAGAGTCATGGCTGATACGCTGCGCATGATGTTTCACACGCTGGACACCTCTGAAAATCGGCTATTACGCGAAAGCGTCGTTTACTCCACCATGATAAAACTCATGTCACGCCATAGCCGCAGTAAAATTGATATCCCTCGGCATGCTGCCGCCCAAACTCAACTTGAGCTGGTAAAACAGTTTCTGGATGATCATCCAAGCGTTGATATTTCATTGGAAGAGTTAGCCAAATTGGCTGGTCTCAGTCCTTTTTATTTAATTAAGCAGTTTCAGATAAAATGTGGCCTACCGCCTCACGCTTATCAAATTCAATCTCGAGTTCGATTAGCAAAACAGAAAATAAAGCAAGGCTATAAGCTTCTCGATGTCGCGCAAGAATGTGGTTTTCATGATCAAAGCCATCTTAATCGACACTTTAAACGCACCATGGGCGTCACACCCGGACAATATGCCAAGGAATTCAATAGCAAATTTGTACAAGCTAACGAAACTTAAATGCGCTAATTTATCATTCATGCCTTAACTATTGTGGTCGCCAGACGAATGGAAGCTCAATCAGAACAAACAGTCACCAGCAGTAAACTTGATGCCTTTTTCAAAGGCTCTTTAATGATACTGCCTCTCACTATCGCGGTGATCCCTTGGGGGATTCTCGCAGGCTCCTTTGCCCTTGATGCTGGATTATCCCCACTTGAAAGCCAAGCGATGTCAGCGATAGTGTTTGCAGGTGCTGCCCAGCTCGTGGCCGTTGGTATGATTAAATCGGGAATAGGCTTAACCAGCATTTTGATCACCACCTTACTTATTACCTCAAGGCACTTTCTCTATGGAATGGCCATGCGTGAACAGATAAGCCCTATGCCACTCAAATGGCGACTCACCTTAGGCTTTTTACTTACTGATGAGCTTTTTGCCATTGCCAATCAAGGTAAACAACATAAGCTGGATCCTTGGTTCGCATTCGGCGGCGGGTTTAGTTTTTATGTGGGCTGGAATATCGCTACGGCCGCAGGCATTGTTGCAGGCCAGAGTTTACCTAATCTAGACAGTTGGGGCTTGGATTTCGCTATCGCAGCCACTTTTATTGCCATCGTCATTCCATCAGTCAAAAAGCCATCTATCCTGCTCTGCGTATTGGTCTCATTAGTGAGTAGTTTAGTGTGCGTACTTCTGGATATTCAGGGCGGGTTATTAATCGCAGCACTGCTTGGAATGGCTAGCGGCACTCTATATGCAAAACTCACGGGAGAAAAAACATGATTTGGTTAACCATCATCTCCATGGCGGCATTAGTCTTTGGGAGCCGATATCTTTTTCTTGAACCTAAGCTGCCTGTGCGATTAAGTAAAAATACCTTAACCTTTCTCAGCTATTCGGCGCCGGCCGTTCTGACTGCCATTTTCGCCCCAATTGTCTTTATACAAGAGGGAAAACTCGATTTAAGTTTGGATAATAGTTATTTAATATGTGCCATTGTCGCCACAATACTCGCTTACACCACGCGTAATGTCTTACTGACCACCTTGGTGAGCATGGGGTTATTTTTTATCATTCACTAACGACTAGCTTGGGTATAGGAAACGATTAACAGTCACCATACTGAGCTTCCATCAGTGCTATGTAATCTTGCATCTCTTCACCTGGCGTCACCGCAAAGTGTCGCCCTAATCCATTCAAGCCAACAATCCTATCGACTCGAAAATTACGAAAATCATTTCTTAGCTCACACCACGCCAATAAGGTCCATGTGCCTTTCCAGAAGTAGATAGCAAGAGGACGCACCTCTCTTTGACTGCTGTCATCTTTTACATCTCGATAATCCATCAATAGGTATTCTCTCAATCGTGATGCTTTTCTTAACTGATCGAGAAACTGAAATTCATCGCTATCGATATAAAAATCAGGGGCGAACATCAAGGATTGATACTCTCTCAGTCGAGCGGGCAATACCGCTTCCACTTTTATCATCGCCTGTTTCGCTGCGCTTGATAGCTCTTTGCCTCCCCATGCTTGCACCATACGCATGCCCACCTGAATGGCCTCTAGTTCAGCTTCGTTAAACATCAAGGGTGGCACATTCACCTCTTGACGCAGCAGATACCCTACACCGGCTTCACCCTCAATCGGAATACCATTTAAACAGAGGTCTTGCACATCGCGGTAAACAGTACGCGTCGAGACTTCTAACCTTTCAGCAAGCTCTTTGGCCGTGGTTAAACGGCGGTGACGCAATATCTGAACCAGTTGAAATAATCTATCGGCGCGGCGCATCTAAATCCTTATACCAGCTGACAAAAAAGAGAACCTAATTCAATCTAACATCAAACTTGGTTCTCATTATCAAATTTAAAAATAGTCGGAGACTTAAAGCTTTATACCAATATAGATCTCAATGGAATCGTCACCAGAATAGACTTCATAATCAGTGAGGTAGCTGCGTTGATATTGACACTCGGGTGAAGTGAAATAGCGCCACACCTCAGTCCAAAGAGCAATGACGCTTTGGGGCATCTCACCGCAACCACTAAACTTAAGATAGTCTCCGGCGATCACACTCACATCACTTAAACCAGCTTGAGGTGCCTGACTTCCGGCTAATACAGAAAACTCACCATCCATGTCTGACTGATAATCATAATAAACGCCATACATGAACTCACCGTCAGTTAACTTATGTGCTCGTTCGGCAAAAAACTGTTGCCAAAGTGGACCAATTTTCTGGGTTTTTATATCCTGCTCTGCAAGATTATTTGTTCTTGTTGTTAACCCAACAAGTTCAATAGCGGCTTGCTTTACCAATGTAGGAGATGTTGAATCCACCTGTATTTCACTCATACCTTTCTCCATTCCATGAGGATTTAATCTTTTATTTCCAATGTATCGACTAAGTTGGCGAAACAAAGAGCCAACATACCATCATGCCAACTCCTCTCTTCTTACCTCTGCAAAGATAGCAAACAGCTTACCTTACTTATCTTTAGACCAAAGACCGACGGTATTACCTTCACTGTCTTGGAACAAAGCGATAAACCCGCACTCTCCATCTTTGATAGGCATAATAGGAAGCAGAATTTTCACACCTGCTTGAGCAATCTTGTCTACCAATCCAGAAAGCTGTTCACTCAAGTTCAGATAGAGCACACTGCCATTAGCTGAAGGTTGCATCATCTCATGTTTTACTAAACCAATACTTGCCGCTTCCTTGTCCTCAGTTTCTAGAATAGCCATCTCCATGTCGTTCATCACTTCACGAGTGAAACTGACACCAAAATGTTTGCCATAAAACTCTACAGCCCTGTCCATATTCTCAACAGGGATTTCACCCCAGACTAACGGTGCATTATGTAGCATATTGAACTCCTTGAAAGACCGAGTTAACACCCAATACAGATGTCTATTTCTCGAGACAAATCAAGAATAGAACAGGCCTACTGACAGCTTGGTGTCAGTAGGCTTAAAAAATAGGTTGTTTTATACTAAAATAGAACGACTCTGCGGCCATTTCACAGACTAATAACCAAGCAAGGGATACAGCTTTCCACGCCGTATTTCCTTATCAGCATTCGCTATAGTGCCATCATTTTTCCAGCTCTCAAGCAATGGCGTCAAGACTTGTTTAACCTTATCTTCGCTCATTCCTGGAGTCACCTCTGAGTAATAGAGCATCTTTAATAAGAGTCCGTCGAGTCCAGACAATAAGTTCTGTGGGGTTTTATCGTTAAAAATAGAGGGGAACACTTTATCTGAATCGTTAGGTAACCCCATGATTTGGGTCAACTCTTCAACCACACAGGCCACCAGCTTACCGTGCATCTGTGCTTGATCGACGGGGATCACTACCCAAGCCTTCATGATTTCTCCCACTGAATTGACCTTAACGCTGGCGATGCACACTGCAGAATGTAGGTTTTTAACCGCTCCTGCTCCCAGTAGATCTGCAACTTCCTGAGTCCATCGGCTTTGTCTGGTGAAGACGAGGTGCACATTCGATTGCTCCAAACTAGTGGCAAGCTGCAACTCATGGCCTGTGATCGCCGCAAGATGCTCAATGTGCATGGTTGCAAGCCGTGTGTGCTTTTGCTCATCACCCACACGGTGATCGAGCCAAATACGCAAAGGCTGCTGCCATTTTCGTATTTGGTGCTTGCCGGAATCATATTCATTTCTCATCGCCACTTCGATAAACGCCTCTTGCAGATATTCAGGCGTTTTCCTATCAAGGGCTAAGGTATTAACAGATGAGAATAAGCAACAAAGAGCTAAGGCTGTTAGGAGTCTATTTTTCAAAGTGAGATCCATAAAGGTTAATAAGATTAAAAGTGAACAAAAATCACAATAAGCAATCTAGGCTTCTCTATCCTATGTTACTTCAGCCAACTTTATTCGACATTTTCTAGTTAATAGTGAGAGCGTTCATTTACTGATGTAATAAAAAGATATCGCTGGGTGAAAATGAGTAATAGCAAAAACAAAGATAAACTCATCACTCCACCAGAGTTATTCTCAACGCTAACCTTCTCGCCTTCTTTTACCGTTACCGTCACTTTTGCTGTTGCCATCGCACCTGATGGGTCGATAACAAAGTACGAGATATGGATTTCACCAACAAATGCTTTATCCGGTGTCACGATAAGACGATCCCCCCTCACCTCGACTTGTCCTGAATCTGTATTCGCTTTATGGAGCGACAAAGGATCACCATCGGGATCACTGTCGTTACTCAGTACATCAATACTGCTTTGAGAGTTCGCTAACATGGTCAATGTATCATTCACTGCCACTGGCAGTGAATTTCCGATTATCACATCAAGGGATGCCACTGCTTTATCAACACCACCCATATCATCAGAGATCACATAGGTAATGACATCGGTGCCAAAGAAATCAACCGATGCAGGGTGATACCAGATAACGCCATCCACAATATCGGCAAAACCAAGATCTGCCGACGCCTCAATCACCACAAGCTGATCACCGTCACTATCGCTGTCATTATCTAACACATCCAACTCTATTTGCTCAGCATTGATAAGCTGATAGAAATCATCCTTGGCAACTGGATCATGATTGTCACTCACTATGGGAACGGATAGACTGGCTAAACCACCAGGGTCAACAACCATGCCATTAGCTATACCATCTACATCGTTAGGGCCACCATCTTTAATGATTAACTTTAAACACCAATCTCCAGCAGTTAACCCTTCGACCCAACGAGCATCATTAGGCTCTGGACATCGACCTTGATCCGAATGCGTACTAAAAAGCTGATCTTCCGCTGTGATCACAAAATCAAACCACTCATGCAATTGCGTTGAGAACTTTAAATAAACGGCTTCTTCGGGGATCGGTTTACGCTGCGGAAACACAATTTGATAAGTGCTTGCCTCCGGCTTACCAAAAACCACAAAGTCGAACACGCCTCCCGCGATTGTTTGGCTTGTTTCCATTAACGTTATCAACTCATCCTCTAAGATCTGAATTCCGCCCGAACGACTTTTTAAAGCAAGTTCGCCCCTCATAATGCACGTTTGAGGCTCTGCTTCCACCATGAATAAAAAGCCATCGCTTTCTTGTTCATTGATAACGGAACAATCGATGGTCTGACTTGGCTGCTGAATTTCAGATGTTATTAACAGGTTGACTCTTGCTGTAGTACTCAGACCAGCCGCAGTGCGGAGATCCAGATTGACCACTAGATTTCCTGTTGAAACCAGCTCAGGGTCAAAGATAAATTGAGATGTTTCATTTGAAAGATTAACCACCTCTTTACTGGCATCCCACGTATAGGAAAAATCGTCTTCACTCCCAGTATCAAGGTACATATATATGGTGACGAGGCCTTCGGTATCCAGTATCGAGTATCTTTCCATGCCAGCTTGGAAGGGTTTAAGCCTGATATCTGGGGCAAATGGCTTCTCTGTGATAATCAATGAATGGGTAAACTTCCCTCCTATATTGACCGTATCTGAAAGTTGAATATCTAAGGTTTCATCTCCCTCTATAACATCATCACTAAGAGTACTAAAGTTAATTCTACCTAGCCGCCCCTTAGCTAGAGTAATGCTATTAGAAATCAGGTCATGATCATTCTCATCTGCACTGCCGCTTAACGTATAATCAATGACAACGGGATAGATAGGAGAATCACCATTGAGATAAACCCCGATACTAACTGCTCCTCCCTCCTCCACCTGAGTATCGCTACCGATAGAAATTAATGGATGAACCCAAACACTCTGGCTTGCGCTGGTTGTGCGTCCCCTAGAATCTTCAGCTGTCCATACAACCTGATGCGCCCCAGGTTGAAAATAGCTGTCCGATGACTTACTCACACTAATGGTGTTATTAAGACTGTCAGTTGCTGTTGCAAAACCAAGCGCAACCTTCGTCAGTAAACCTGTAGCATCAACCACGACATCATCAGGTAACACTAAAGTAGGTGGCAATCCAAGTTCAGGATCATAGGTGATTGAAACAACGACTTCCGCTGTAGCCGTCAATCCACCACTATCAACAATGGTGTAGCTGATAATATCATCCCCGACAAAATCTATGGGGGTCTGGTATTCAAGCATATCGCCTACAATAGTCACGTTTCCCAAAACCGAACTTACACTTTCTATGGTTATAAGATCGCCTTCATCAGGATCTGAATCATTAGCGAGAACATTAATGGCCCCTTTTCCACCTTCTACAAGTGTAAAAACATCATCTTCTGCAATAGGGGAATCATTGATATCAATAACCCTAAGTTCAAACGCAACACTTTTTGCCGCCCTTTCTTCAGAGTCCGTGATATGAAAAACGATATCGGAATAAGTCTCAATATTCGTAGAATCCGGCGTCCCTTTAATCTGGCCAGTCCCAGTATCAAGAACCAGCCACTCTGGTAAATTATCAACCCTAAATTCAAAGGGCGCTTTTCCACCAATCACGCTTTGCGTCACTAACAGATGTTCATCCTGCAACACACTACTGGGCAGCCGTGTTTCTAAGCTAAGCAGTAATCTATCAACCTCAAAAGAACTGACTAGCAATAGATTGGACATATTTCCCGCCACATCAGTCACTGTGATGCCACAATCGCTGTAACTGCCATTTTCCAATTCATTAAATGTAATTGTATTCGTACCGCTTACAGCGTTTGACGTTGGTGAGCTACAACTGCCTGTATAGGCACTGTCTCTTATACACATCTGACGCTGCCGACGAAGAGGATAG
>OJDH01000255.1_pt1 | contig 33173 bp, 36 predicted proteins | sample 1592761 | NCBI WGS metagenome assembly OJDH01 (sample SAMN05416855, study PRJEB24817) | seawater metagenome | isolation source: Sea water | place: Canada:Atlantic | collected 2013-11
ATCTGGCGGTTACTCTACCACCTAAGTTGGTGTCCGGGATTATTAGACCACTACAGATCAACTCGGTGAAAGGTAGCAAGGAATACTTGACCACTATAAAGACCATCTGAGCTTCGAGCAGGTATTGCTAATATGTTTCTGGAATACTGTCCTCGGCAATTAAGCCCGAGGACGGTAAAGATCTCCAGAATCTGCTATCCCGTAGATAGAAATGCCGCTCCGCTTAAGGGACGGTTCACGTGGGTGATCGACTGGGGCTAGAGCGGCTGGTCCGGGAGAGTGGCAGGTAAACAGCTGGGGACCCTGAGCCGCCGACCACCCACGAGGCGGGACGTGACACCGCGGGAAGCGCCTATTTTCCCACTTTCTATGGTCGTCAGCAGCACTCAACTTTATTTGTTTTGTTTCAAATAGTTAGGGGTGGCGAAGGTGACGAAATTGCAGCAGTATAGCCAGGCACCTCAAAACAGCGGCCCGCAGGCCCAGCAACAGTAAAGAAACCGGCCTTACTCTACTACTGCGATGAGGAAACTTTGGAAGGTGAAGTCACTGAAGCAGGGCATTTACCACAGGCGTTCCCATGCCACACAAGCCCTTTCGGCAACGCTGGTGGTGTCTTACCCTTTCGAGAACACGCCTGATCAAGCTGTTGCTGGGTGACCTTGGCATTATTGAGCATTGCGCCTGTGAGCCTCGCCCCGGTTAAAGCTGCACCAGTGAGATCAGCACCTGACAGGTCAGCTGCCGCCAGCACAGCACATTCAAGGTTGGCATCTATAAAGCTGGCTCGGGTCAAGTTTGCATCGAGAAAATTGGCATGCCGGAACGTAGAGCCAGACAAATCAGCCCCTTTAAGGTGCGCCTGGTAAAAGCTTGCCCTGGTGAAGTCACCGCCTTCTAAAAAGGCATCCTCTAAAATGGCATTATCGAACTCCGCACCTGTTGCAGAAACCGCATCAAAATCCGCGCTATATAATCCAGCCTGGCTGAACCGGGAATTGCTGAGCAAAGCACCTCCCCACTCGGTGTACTGCATATTTGCGCCGATAAAGTTTGCTTCAGTTGCGTCAGCCTTAATGAATAGCGCACTGTCAAAATCAGCATTACTGAAGTCGGCCCTGTAAAAGAAACCGCCGGAAAGGTCTGAGTGCGGCAACTTAACACCAGCCAGGTTGGCATGTTCCAATCGAGCACCATTGATTGACAGGCGGTCAAGCTGGACCCCTTCTAAAGCGAGTAAAGCCAGTATGGAACGAATACCAGCGTTAGCGGCCTTATGATCTGTGGCTGCCAAGTCAGCCACCTGGGCTATCAACTGAGCATTGCGGGTAAGTCGATCGGTATCTTGCTGCTGGAGCTCCTCATACACTCCCCAAGCACCCAATATGATGGTCACCGCTGCAATAGCCTCAACAACAAACCGGACGCCTGCAGAATTGCGCCACAGCCAGCTCCACCAGCTCCCCGCCCACTCGAAAGTAGCGAACCAGCGCAAAGCCACAGGCAATGCCTGAGCAACAGTGGTGAAGCGTGGGGGGAATGGTTGGCGCTCGGGCTGCTGGTGGTCCATACCTTGCCTCTAACCTTAAAAGCTAAGATCGGTAAGCGATTCCATTTGCTGACATAGTGCTGACACAGCCAACACATAAAAAAACAGCCGCCCGGTGTGATCCGTAAGCGGCTGTTTTTCTTCAGAATTTTGGTAGGACCAGGCGGATTCGAACCGCCGACCTCTACCATGTCAAAATTGTGCGGACAAAGGAAAAAGTGCCTATCTGTCAACACGTTATCCCCGCCTCTTTTCCTGCCGAATCAGCCAACAGCGGGCACACTAGTGGTAGAAGCTATACTCGGTGGGCTCTTAGGGCTGGCACTTACAAATGAGCCACAGAACCCAGTGTTACCATCCCCTGTAGCAGGTTTAGCCTGATGTAAAAGCCGGTGTTAGATAGATTCAACCGACGTCCTAACACCGTCTTTCCCGCGAACGCGGGAACCCACAAAGGGGCTGGCACCAACCGGCACCAGCCCCACCCACATCAAGACCGCTCAGAACCAAAATGCCGCGCAAACCGATCCATATCCTGTTCCCAGCGCGCCAGATGGGACGCCTTGAGATAATCAGGCAACGCCGTACTGTTCCGATACGTCAGCCAGGTAACACACAGCTCATACCCCTCACGCAGCCAGGCAACGGGCACACCGTCGATCTCATCGCGGCTTTGCTCATTAGCCCAGAGGGTTTCTGCCAGAGTCGGAATCATCTCAGGATGTTCAGGGAAGGTTTTCAGGGCTTCGTTAATCAGCCGCTTGCGGTAGTGAGGCGCAGTGCGAGCACTCAGCAACTGCGCCTGCCGATCAATCTCCGCCTTCACCGCATCATTCAGCAACGGCTGGCCCAGCATCATCTGCCGTGGTCGATCAGCGACCGCAGCCGGCAACGCGGGCGGATCGGCCCGGTGCTGTTGCTCCAGCCGCACCGCCATCTGGTTAAAGGCGTTGATATAAGCTTCTTTGATGGCTGCCGCTTTCTTACCGGTGAAGCCCATCACCAGGAACATGAAGCCGTCTTTGGTCATTTCGTAGACTTTGCTCTCGCGCTTCGCACCATTGCCTATTTCAACGTCCTGAACATGAACGCAAAAGTGCGTTGATGCGAATTCATCAGAACAGTCGAGATGCTGAAGCTTCCGCAACACATCGCAGTGCTTCTTGCCAAAGGCTTCAGAAACGTTGAGGGATGTTGTCAGCAACTGATTGTTACTGAGAGAGATAGAACCATGCAGATCGGTGCTCATCGGAGCAGTTGCGGTAGTAGCCATACCTGGCCTCCTTGTATTTCTTCTCACGGAAATGGTGTCAGGAGGTTGAGAACGGTATACAAGAAACCGCGGACTTATTTCCCTTGCGGGTATTTTATTCGTCGCCCTCCCGACATAGTGCAGACCGAAGTCTAGACGCAACTATGGCGTGGGGTGCCGTACTACAGGCACAAAAAAACCAACGCTTTCGGGGCTGGAAGTCCGCTTGTATAGAGGTTCTCACGCCTCGTGAGCATAATCATAGGGCCATGTATGGGGAGATGTCAACGAGCGAACCTCCGATCCGTAACACAGCACACCCACCATGCTCAACGAAAGACCAGAGGGTAGCGGAGTATTGACTAGCCCTAACATCCAGTCACAACAAAGTTCAACAAAGTTCAACAAAAGACAAATAATTTCATTTATTGACATTTTTATTCACTATAATCACAATAATTTCATTTTGCGAAGCAAGGCCATATCATGCAGCACAGCCCAGAAATCCTAAAAATCGTTGAGGGTGCTCTAAGAAGCAACGCTCCACAAGTGGCTGCTTACTCAGAACTACTCGCGGCCAAGCTAGAAAAGGAAGGCCATATAAGAATCGCCCAAAGCATCCGAAAGAAAATAGGGCAAGCAGGCCATTCATGCAGCACAACCAGCGTTTCAGGTCGTTTAGAGCCAGTAGTACCCGTCGACAAAGACAGTAGACTGTCATTAGGAGATGTCATTTATCCAGCCCTTAATGAATCTCAGGTAAAGCTTCACAAACCGGTTCAAGAAAGTGTTGACGAGTTCCTAGCGTTCATCGATAAAGCCCACCTACTGTCTGCTGCGGGCGTCGGCATCTCACCCTCAATGCTTATTTACGGCCCTCCTGGCTGCGGTAAAACACGTCTTGCTCATCACATAGCAGCACAGCTAAATTTGCCGCTTATCACAGCAAGATGCGATACGTTAATCTCATCGTTCTTGGGATCGACGGCAAAGAACTTGAGAAACTTATTTGACCATGCCGCAAGCCGGCCATGCGTATTATTCCTCGATGAGTTTGACGCTTTCGCAAAAGCCCGCGATGACCAACACGAACTAGGTGAACTGAAGCGAGTTGTAGTCAGTCTACTCCAAAATATTGATGCACTACCTGATGATACTGTTTTGCTAGCTGCTACCAATCATGAAGAGTTACTAGATCCTGCAGTCTGGAGACGCTTCGCATACCGAGTGCAAATCCCTCTGCCTAATAGAGATACTCGGACTGACTTACTGAAACAGTTTTTAGGAAGCTTTTATCCTAAAGACATCAAACGTATCGAAGAAGCGACAGACGGCATGAATGGCGCAATTATTCAACAAGCATGCCTTGCAGCAATACGTAGCGCTGTACTAGCAGAAAATGAGACTATTGACACAAATAGATTGATCATCGGGTTAGCAAAAGATCAGCACCAAGACATATTTGGTAGTTCTGCCTTGAGTGATGAAGAAAAAGTAATCAAGCTGAGAGAAACTAACAGCAAGGTATTCACTGTTGATCGGCTTTCATCTATTTTTGGCATGTCAACTGGAAAAATATCCAAATTGACCTCAAAGGGAGTAGCTAAGTAATTATGGACAAACAGAGTAATCCAGTTCAGGTGGTGAAGGTCAGCGACAGTGACCATAGAAAAATCAACTATGATGGATTCGGAGATCCTACTGTATTTGGTGATGGCGCTACACAGGAAGTTCGAAACAGGCTTGCTCAACAGGCCCTTGAGACGCTTAATTACTTCTCTTCTTCGTTTGAAGAAAATCCAAATGTTGCTGGTGTTGCAAAAGTGACACTGAGAGAAGAGGCGCTAGCAAAGACTCACCGACCGATGAGACTCTTCTCAAGGCAAACATGCCCAATTTTCGGAACCCTTGACTTTGGGGAGGTGTTAGTAAGCGTAACAGATACTGGGCTAAGAAAATTGCGTCAAAGGTTACATGAAGGAAATAGCAAGCAGGTAATTGCTAACATATCAGCCGTTGAGAAGATTGAGCCATTTTCAGAAGAGGATAGGCTGAATATTCTGACCCATGATCAAATATCGAAGCTATCTCAAGAAGGAGGTAGAGTTAAACTCAAGATTTTTGATCATCAAAATAAAAATAAAAATGATCAATTAAGAAAGGCTTTAGAAGACTTTGCCGTAAAACAAAAAATTGAGCTTAAAGAGCTAAGATACGGAAGTAACAGAGAGCTAATATCTGCGACTTCTATTAGCCCAAGCGCAGCCAAGAAACTAGCGAAATTTATCGGTTTAAGAAACGTATCACCTATACCTCGTTTCAAAGCTAGCGATATAGATTTGCAAGCCTCCCCAGTTGGGCATGCTGATGAGCTGTTATTTCCTCCCCCAAACCTGGGCGAGGACTACCCTATAGTTGGTATGATCGATTCTGGCATCTGTCCAAACAGCTCACTTATCACACCATGGATTGTCTCACGAGAAAGTTATGTCCCCCCGGGGTTCGAAGATCACACCCATGGAACTATGGTTGCCGGGTTAATTATAAACAGCCAAAGCCTGAACCACCTAGATGCCAGGTTTCCTAGTACTCAGGCAAAGGTTGTTGATGTCAATGTTTTCCCAAACGGAGGTACCACTTCAGAAGATGATCTGATCGCCATCATCGAAGAAGTAGTTCCTAAATACCCCGAAGTAAAGGTATGGAACCTTTCACTGGGAAGTTCTGATTCAGCGCACAATACTGACTTTTCTGATTTCGCACACTTTTTGGATGAGATGCATGATGAGCATGGTTGCTTATTTGTTGTCGCAGCAGGCAACCAAACCAATGTGCAGCACTGGCCAACAAACAATTGTGACCCACTTACGAATCGCGTTTCATCTCCTGGAGATTCTATTCGCGCCCTTACAGTGGGAAGCATTGCACACAAGACCTCACCTCTCGCTTTAGGGGACACTGAAGGTCTATCTCCGTTCTCTCGAATAGGCCCAGGGCCCAGCTGTATTCCAAAGCCAGAAATCACACACTACGGAGGGAACGCTACAGCAACTGGTAGCTTTGCTCAGATTGGCGTGCTTTCTCTTGGGCCGAACGATACTCTGTGTGAAAATATTGGGACAAGCTTTGCAGCACCGATTGCCTCAAGTATCGCCGGCCATTTGCATCATTTTCTCTCTGACGGAGGAACTACATACGTCCCTTCTGAGCGCATTAAGGCTCTAATGATCCACTCAGCTCTCCTGGGATCACAGGGAGTTAGCACTGAAACCCTTAACTATTTTGGATTTGGTAAGCCTGGTGATGTTATTGACCACCTGTATTGCGACCCAAACTGTATGACCATGGTATTTGAAACCGATATCAAACATGGTGGCTTTGAATTCGAACGCTTTCCCTTCCCCATCCCGGATTGTCTTAACACTAGTGAAGGGAAATACAAAGGGGAGATTCTCATGACTCTGGTGTATTCACCTGAGACAGACAAAAACTATGCCTCTGAGTACTGCCGAACTAATGTCGAAGTTGGTATGGGAAGCTACAAACCAAATGAAAATGGAAAACGTGCATTTAGCTCTAAAGTCCCAGCCGCCCCAAAGAATGCGTCAGACATGTTTGAGAAAGCACGGGTAGAAAATGGCTTCAAGTGGTCCCCTGTTAAGGCATATCACAAGATTAGTAGCCGCGGGATAGATGTTGGTGATTGGCGGCTGCGACTCGGGGTACTACGCAGAGCAGAAATGGAGATGCCAGATAAGCCGCAACGCGCTATTCTAGTACTTAGCTTAAGAGGACTTGATCCAACCCAACCGGTTTACAATGAGACAATTCAAAAGATAAATCAGATGGGATGGGTTACATACGACATCGATCAACATGTGCGTGTTCGTAGCTAAGAACCCATTCATCTATACCCCAAGGGGCGCTTGGCGCCTTTTGGAAGCTTTGAGCATGACGTCATATTGAAGTTTCATGAAAATAAAAAACAGATACCTCAGAGGCTTATTTAACCGTATGAAAGAAGAAAGTTTAAAACTACAGAAAGATACGAATGTATTTCGATACTGACAGCATATTAGACGAACCGGGCATGAAAAAATGTATCCTAAGAGAAGATTCAGGCTCGAAAACAAAGTTATAAATCGAAAACCTTCTTAACTACTAGGTTTACTCATATCAAGAGAAGGTAGATCTATTTATTTACGCAGTAAAGTCTAGATACCCTGAAACAACAAATAAACTACTTTGTAAAATCCCTTAAACTAGCGCAATAAAGTACAGCAGACCAACCCCCATCGCCGCTATGTACAGATACACGGCCAGATCCCGCAGCGGATCGTCTTTACCGCTGGAAAATTCAAACGCCAGCAGATAGAACGCAAGCATCAGCATAAAGGGTGCAAAGAAGGTGTACTTCAGAAAGGTGTAACGCTTATTGATCGTCTCGATATCCATATCCTATCCCTGCAGGAAACCCCGCGCACCTTGCCCAACAAGACAAGCATTCCTTTAAACTGCCCAGACTCTAGCAAAGCAAAACCGGCGTAAGCAATGAAAACTTAGAATAATTTTTAAACGGTTATTTGAATTCTGAAAAGTATATTAGATAAATTGATAATATTATAAGGGTAGATTTTAGGCGGACTGCACGCTCCCACAGTGGGTGTAGGAACGGCAGGAGATATGAGCACTTCCAGCGTAAGAAGGGAGCCTACTGAAAGCTTGTAGAAACCTGGTACGAACGCACCAGGCATATAGCAAGAGCTGCTGACAATTCTATCCCGTTACAGGATCAGGGTGCCTGATAGTTTGTTGCTTTGATATGCAATGAGCGGTTATCACGCCGCAGTCGATAGATATTGCCATCTGATGCAGTACGCACGGCGTCGAAGTTAGCCGAGTTGTGAACGTTTCCCGGATCCCTGCACGGCTTTACATTTCCCGGATTGGTGAGAGTCACATAGAAATCTGAAAGCGTTTTTTTATTCTGTGCCGGATCGTAATCCACGCCCCTGACACGCAACAAATCTTCTACAGCACCCAACGTTGGTAGATGCCCTGTATTAACCAGCACACAAGAAACGTCCATTCCGCTATTTAGTTCTCGCATACGGTCAATTGCGGCGTCCAGGCATTCCAACTCATCTTCACGGGTGTCAAAGTGGCCAACAAAAATATGAGTGCTTGTATACAGCACCGGCGCCCAACACGTTGCCAGCCCGACAGTACCAATTCCAGTGCAGCCGTTACCGTTTCTTTCAACAATCGCCCCATAAGGCTGAGGCACAAACACCGTATTTACCGGAGCATCTTTTATAGTGCCAGGCTTACCGCCTGGGCCAAAAATTGACGTCCTTTCCTGCTTTGCCTTTGTCATCTAAACATCCTTTCAGTCAGAGGTTAAAAAGGTTTATCAATGCCCACCCGTATGGCTGTAGGCATCTACCCAATCAATCTCCACTAATCAGCCCTTATAGACTTGGGCAAAAGACGGCAGCCAAGAAAAACGTTACATGACCCGAACATAGGCTCTGAAGGTACTAACTGACCTTAATCAAAAACCGGAGCTCTGGAAAAGGGGCCTGGCACCTTTGCGCCGGAGGTTACACCACGTTAATCGGCCTTGTTGCCACCACCGCACACCGATACCCACCGTTATAACTGTGCGTCACTCGATCCAGCGACCATTGCCCCGACAGCCGCTCACTCGGAAAGCCTTCCAGCACCAACAGCCCTTCAGCCGCCAGCTCTGAATTACCCGGACAGTCGAGCTGCAGCTTGTCGCCCTGCCTGTCGATGCGGCGCATCTCTGTCTCTATGGCGGTGAGTGCGGATTGCTGGGATTCGTAGCGAGCAGGCAGGCATTTACGTGGTGGCTGGCCGGAGCGCTCTGTCATTTCAATAACACCATTGCCGTCGTACCAGTGAGCGGTGACACCGCTGTACTGGCCCCGGTCTGAGCCGGTGATTGATCCGCTGACGTAGGCCGGTGTGCCGGGCGCGTTGTTCGGTGGATGCTGGATGGTAACGGGAGTCAGTGCCCGGCCAGTGAGGCTTTTTACCTGACCACGCCGGGCGAATACCAGCAGGCTATCGACCGGCTTACAGACAGCATCATTCAGCCCTGCCAGCCGGGTGAGGAATTTGAGGTCGGGCTCTTCAGTCTGGTCGATGTGCAGCACGGGTAGCTGGTCCAGCTCTGGATGTACGCGGGGGCTAAAGCCATGGCGCTGGGCGATCGCTCGCACTACGTCACCTACGGTGGTATGCCACCAGGTTTCACTACGAGCTTGTTTGAGTTCGGTTTCATCGCTGGCATGAAACGGTGCAGCGGTACCTGTGAGGGTGATCGTATTGGGGGACAGGTTTTCAGAAATGCGCGACAGCTTGAACTGCCCAAGCGCGGTAACTGAATCATCTTCTTTGTACCCCATCTCGCAACCGATCACCTGGCCGGTGCGGGGCCAGTCCATCAACCCGCCCGCTTCAATCTGGATGCTGATGCTGTCCGACTCCAGCCCGGCAGCATCTACTACTGTGCAGCTGATCAGCCGCTGCTGGATTGTGGCAGCGGTGTTTCTGCCCCCGGTGATCCGGCAGACCGGCGTGAGTTTGCTGATCAATCCCATGCACGCGCCCTCTGTTTAACCGGTTGCGCCGGGAGGTCTGGCAGCTGCAGCTGCACACCCGCAAGGAAGATTGGCCCCAGCTCGGATGCGTGTGGGTTTAGCTGCCAGAAGACATTTGTTACTTGCTCATCATTACGCCCCAGGTGCTGCCACAGCAAGCCATCTATCGTGTCGCCATCAACTGTGCGAATCATCCTTTGTACTCCTGCAGGTCAACAGTAAACGTAGTTTTCAACGCAGTGCCGTCATCGATCAGGCGGGTGCCGGTTTCGGTGACGCGGGTTACATTCCACTGGCCAAGGCTCTGACCGTTGCCACGCATCACCAATTGCGGCCCAGCGTTGATGAAGGCGCGGAGCTGGTCCAGCACTTCGCCGCTGCCTTTGCCCAGCACTTGACCGGCGAGACTGATCATCTGCAATGGCTGACCGGTACGCTGTGTTGCCGGGGCCTGCCCGCCACGATCCACCGCTGCCAAACCGGACTCTGCGGTCCGGGTGAACTGGTGATAGTCTGTATCGCTGTAGACGCTGAACACAAAATCAGAGATAGAGAGCATCATTTTCATGCTGTGATCTCAAGTGAGTCATCAAGACGGTTTTGTAACGAGGGGTTCAGTGCGGGCATCAGTTGCTGGTCGAACAGGGCTTTGAGCTTATCCATCGCCAAGTTAGCCACATGCTCTGCATCCGCACCCGGTGCAGCTTGCACGGTGAGCTGCGGCGCGAAAGTAACTTGCTGGTTCTGCTGGACTCGTTGCGTTGCGGCGACATCTTTATCCGCTTTTTTCAATGCAGACTCTCCACGCGCATGATTCTCTTCCCACGCCCGATTAACAAGCCCGCGCTCATACGGCGACAAGTAATCTTTATGTGCCTTCGGTGTGACATCAGAGGTTTTGGCGACCTGCTCAGCAGGAGCGTCAGTTGGCGCGACCAGCTGAGCAACCTCTTCACCCGCCCAGCTACCCGCTTCGCCGCCAAAAAAGCCACCAAGCGCAGCCCCAATCGCGCCACCGATTACAGTGCCAACAATCGGCACCACCGATCCGATCGCCGCTCCAGCGGCACCACCGGCCCACATGCCTGCAGCACCGCCGACAATATCGCCAGCAGAACTACCGATCTCTGTTGCGTCACCGCTAGCAACAGCACTGCCCAGGCCGCCAACCTGCAGCACCAGATCCAGCGGTTTCAGCAGCTTGGTTGCCATGCCGCCCACACTGCCCAGCAGATCCGAAACCCCACCTACCACATCAGATGCTGTACCCAGCAGATCGAATGAATCGGCATCAGCACTGGCACCCGGGGTGGCAGATATTGAAGCTGCCGACTGATGCGCAGAGGGAGGCGCAGAGGAATGGGCAGAGCGGCGAACAGGCTTGCCCATCGCTACGCGAGCCAGTGTTGCTGTAACGCCTAACGTACTGTTGAGCCACCCTAGCGCCTGATCTGCCGCCTCAGACTGTTCAGCCATATTGGCTGTTTTGTCTGCAAGCCGCGCAGCAACATCAGCAGCGGCCACTGTTGATGCCGCCTGCAGTTGATCTGCTTTTGCACCCGCTTTGCGCCAGTCGAGCATCTCAGCCGGGTCTAATAATCGAGCCGGTGCATCTCCTGCTTCGGCGACCATGCTCTGAGCGCTGACAGAATCACTGGCCGCCATCAACGCCGCAGTGCTTAGCCCGACCCCCGCCGCTTGCCCTGCCCGGCTTGATGCCATGGCCTTGGCACCCTCCCAGCCACGACCGATCAGCCGCCCCAGCCGCCCACGCCTGCCACCACGCCGCGATGGCCGCCGCCCGGTATCGTCAGGCCGCCTGTCACCCGGCCGCCTATCCGGGCCGCCGCCACCAAGTGCTGCGGCCCCCGATGTACGACCCAGCGAGCGATTCAGTCTGTCAAGCGCCCGCGTTGCCAGTCCTGCCTGAGTTGCTGTGCTGCCCGTCCGCGCCGCCAGCTGAGCTTCTCTGTTTGCCGTGGTCAGCGCAGAGCGTGCGCGCATCTGTTCGGCTTTGGCACTAATCAGCTGCCACGCCAGCAGACCGGCTTTGTAAGTAACAAATACAGCGGCAGCACCGGTTACAACCGAGGTAACGACCCCGCCCTTCTCAGCGAGGTCAGCCAGGCCGGACGCCGCCCATGCCGCACCATCCGCCAGCGGCCCCACAATCGGCAACAAGGAGTTACCGAGCACAATTCCCAGGCGATCTATCGCCCGCCAGGCAGAGCCGAGCTTGTGCTCCGCTACCCCTGCCCGCTCTTTATACTCTTTAAGATACGACCCCTCATAGCTCGCTTTTGCAGCGGTCTGGGCAAAGGCAGAGTCCAGCAGCTCAGTGTTTTTCAGCAAGGACATAAACATGCCCTTGCCCTCTTCGCCAAAAATCTGCGACACAAGGGCTGACTGATCGGCTGCATCAGCGCCAGCTATTGCCGCGAACACATCCTTTATCGTACCCGTCGCATCCTGCTGCATTCGCACTGATACATCTTCAGCATCCAGGCCTACCCGGCCCATCGCTTCTTTCTGCGAACTACTGGCTGCCCACCCCTTTGTCAAAGCACCCAGCATGTTCTTCATGCCTGTCGCTGCAACTTCTTCCGTTGCACCCCCAGACAGCAGAGCACTCGCCACACTGGCGGCCTGAACCGAAGATAGGCCCGATGCCATAGCATCCGCGCCATTACGCTTCAGTACGCCAGATATCGACCTGGCGTCAACCTTACCCTTTGAGTTATTTGATAAATGGTTTACCGCGTCAGCCAGCTGCTCAGTCTGCTGCTGATTCAGGCTCATTCCAGCCCGCCACGACGCCATAGTGTCGCCAGCTTGCTCAGCTGTCATATCAAAAGCGACACCCATCCGCGCCGCTGCGCCGGTGAAATTTGCTATCTCGGACTTTGCAACACCCGACTGCCCTGCAGCAGCAGCAATCTTCGTCAGCTGCTCTGGCGGAACATTAACTTCCACCGCCAGTTTTTGAAGCCCTGCCTGAAACCGATCCTTTTCGTTACCCTGAAAGCTGACGACCTTAGCCACATCGGCCATGGCCGCTTCCATTGTGACAGCGCGGGCAATCGGCACAATCGCAGCGGCGGCCATGGCCGCCGTACCTGCCAGGTTGCCCTGCGCTTCACCCATACGAGCATCAGCAGCTGACACTCGAGCACGGGCTGCACCCAGTTTTTTGAGCGCAGCTTTCTGGGCCTCGATAGCCGATGTGGCTTGCGCTGCTTCTCTGCGCAACCGGGACTGCTCACCGGAGAATTTCTGCGAGTCCACACCGGCTTCACGTAGCTCATTACCCAGTTTGTGCGCCTGACCTCGCTGATCCTCCAGCTCTGACTTCAGCCGCTGCGCATCTGCCCGGGTTGCACCAAACTGCTCACCGATATCAGACAGCCGGCTACGCTCGGTTTCCAGCTCAGCACCCAGTCGATCGGCCTCAGTACGGGCTGCTTTGAACTTCGCCGTCATTGCCGCGGTAGGCACACCCACCGCGGCAATGGACTGCTCCAGCCGCTGGGCCTTTTTAGACGCAGCCTGCTTAGCAGCGGCCAGTGATTGAACAGACTGACGCGCAGCACCCTGCTCCGCCGCCAGACCTTTCAGGGCCAGCTGGTTTTTCTTCAGCTCGCCCCGGGTAGCCGCCATGCTCTGGCGCAGGCCCGTATAATCACCCAGCTTCTTCTGGGTTTTATCCAGTGCACGGGCTGCTTTTTGCTGATCAAACAAAGCACCAGTCAAGCTCCTGGAGTCTGCCGCCGCACCATTAATCGCAGGCGACATGCGGTTAACGCCAACGAGTTCGAGGCTGTATTTAGTCGCTGACATGAAAAATTCCAGACATTAAAAAACCGCCCAGCGGCGGCTTATTTCAAGTGACATTTTGTAGCGGCGGATAGCATCACAAACCCGCCACCCCCGCACCTGCTCATCCGTCACCGAGGCGCTCAGTACCAGCTGATCGGTCAGGCGTTCGATGTCGTCCCGGCTGAGAAGAAATTGCCGGTTTGTGACAAAAAATCAGCCACCTTCTGATCCAGCGCTTTCCAGTCAGGCACTGCCAGCTGATTCAGCTCTTCCTCTGCCAGCCCCGCACAGTGGACTTTGATAAACAGGTCGCGTTGGTCTTCCGGCTGTTTGTCCATCAGATCGAGTGCAGCAACAGTAGGCAATTGCAGGGTAAGTGCATCCAGCTGACCCTGCGCTGTTGTGATCGGCACCAGTAGTGGCAGACGGTCTATTGCTTCGGACTGCTTGGTTTCCAGCTTGTCGAACCAGTAATCGGATGTGTTGCCATAGGCTTCATCCACCGCCTGCAGGAGACTGTTGTAGTCCGGCGCGACCAGTTGTTTCAGCTCGCTCTCTGTGAGCCCGGTTCCGGCTTTTACCAGTTCGCGGTAGATGGTGGTGGTGTCATCACCCGCGGCATCAATGAGCGTGCGGTGCTGATCATGGCTGAGCATGGTCAGCATCAGCGAGGTCTTATTGTTACCTGCAATGGTGATCGGCTTGAGCAGGGTGATGGTGAGGCTTTTCCAGATCTGTTGCATTCTTTAATCCTTTCTTTCAAAGAACAAGGCCGGGCCGAAGCCCAGCTGTGGTGGGTTAGCTCATTTCAACGTTGGCGCGGTGTTGTTCCAGCAGATCCTTCCCGCCGATCACACATGTCTGGGTTTTTACGTTGATGTCGTAGATCAGCTGGGGGCCGTCGGTGTGTTTGTAAGCACGGCAGGTGAAGGCAACCGTGTGATCAAATTTGCCGGGCTTTACTTCGCCGGATTTGATGCTGGTGATCTCGCAGGTGTGCTCCCACTTGAGCGGCGCTTTGTTTTTGTCGGCATCTTCGGATGAGCCCAGCACAGTGATCTCGGAGAACTCACCCACTTCTACGCCGTGGGATGACAACAGTTCAGCGGTCGCGCCTGAGAGCTTGATCTCGCCAGTCAGCTTCTCCAGCCCCACCACTACTTCACCGGCTACAAAGCGGCCGCCTTTCGACTCTTCAGTGACCTTGGTAACCGCAGGCGGGGTGTAGCCTTCCAGCCCACCCATGAAGGGGAATCCGTTGATAATGGCCCGGACCAGCCGGTGGTTTCGTGTATCAGACATCAGAGTACGCTCTCCAGGAATTCTTCAACGAACTGTTCTTTGGCGTTGACGTGGAAGATCATGTGCTCGTTTGGCGCGTAGCGGCCGTAGTCGAACACGATGTACCAGCTGCCATTCTGGTAGCGGCTGGCGGTGTTGAGGGTGGGGTGCAGATACACCTGGCCACCGGGGATGATCTCGGCGGCGATCAGATCATCAAGGAAGGCGTTGATGCGGCGGATCTGCTGATCCCAGAACGATTTGGTCATATTTTTGGCCATCACGATCTGGCTGGACATTTCCAGCTTGCGACAGATGGTGTCTTCCAGCCCGACGTAGCTGATAAAGCGCCCGGTAATGGTGCGGTTGCCCACCAGTGACCAGCCGCCCAGTGCGGTATGGCAGATCGCCGCGCCGCCGTTACGCTGGATCAGATCGGACTCACAGGTTTTATCGAGGATGTTGTATTCGATGGTGCGCGCGGTACCGGACACCGGCACCGACTGGTTACCAGGCGACTCCCACTGCTTGACGCTGGCCAGCGCGCCGACGGCCACAGCAGAGCCTGGCACCAGGATATCGCCTTTGGCTTTGCGGCTGTAGATGCTGACGGCCGGGTCGACCAGGTAAACACGGTCATGGTTGGAGCCGTCGCCCCCCAGTGTTTCCATAAACGCAACCAGCGCCTCGGTATCGGTGGACGGGCCATCGGCGACCACGCGGGCACGGATACGGGCACCGACCGAGGCCAGTGCATCGATCACCGCTTTCTGGTGACTGAAGCCTGGCGCAGCCAGAATCGTCGGCCGTTCCATACAGTCCGGTACGGCACTGATGCCCTGTTTCTGCTTGCTGGCCGGGTCGATACCGCCGATCACGCTGGCGGTACTGGCTGCCAGATCTGCGCCTTCTTCGACGATGATCACGTAGATCGTCACGGCGGCTTTTTCATGGGTTTTCATCACCGCATGGATCAGACTGCCGCGCTCATCGCCGGTGCTGTCGATCAGCGGCCAGTGGCCCTGATTCGCAACGCGAATGGGTACGTTGTACTGCACGCTGGCGTCTTTATCCGGCGCGGTGCCGACCAGGCAGACAACATCTTCACCCGGCGGCCCCAGTGGCGGCAGCGGCTCGGTGGTGATAATGCTGATGCCGTTATGTTCAAAAGCGGGGTTCAGGGGCATCGGTTAATCCTTTTGTTTGGCTACAGCTGCAGCTGTTTTAGTTTCGGCGGGCGCAGCTTCAAGCCAGCCACGGGACAGCGGGTGCTGCGCTTCGCAGGGCAGCAGCGCCGGTGTGTCGCCAGGCTTTAGCCAGCGCTGAGCAGCGCCGACGCGGAAAGCGTGGAGCACGGTGTAGGTCTGTTTCACGGAAGGTCTCCTGGGCATTAAAAAGCCCCGCAGATGCGAGGCTTGATTCAGGTATAAAAAAACCGCTTACGCGGTGGGGCTGGGCCCAATCAATGTGAGCAGCTCAACCGGCCAGTCCTTACGCCAACCATCAGCGATAACCATTAGTTGTTCGAACCAGTCAGTTGGCAAATCACCGTCAGAATCCAGCTGCTTCAGCGCTTCAATTTCTTGCTCGGCAACCTGCGCATCGCCCAGCACGAGGCCGACATAATCCGAGTAGATCGCGGCTTTCTTTAGTACCAGATCGACAAGGTCAGAATTCAGCATTCCGCGCTTTGCGGCGATACGGGTCAGCGTCGAAATAGCAACAGTGTTGTCCTGTTTCCACGCCATTGCTTCAGATTTCTGATCCGGCCAGCTGTCAGTTTCCAGATCCGACTTACCCTTCTTTAGCATTGCATGAACATTGTCAGCGACACCGTTGATTTTCTCGATCATAAGCTGGCTGCAGTACTCAAGCGGGTACGGCGTCAGCGGTTGGTTACGCTCTACATGGCCAGCATACACAGTCAGTTCGGGCTGGCCGACGTGGTAGAACTCCGGTCGATCTGGCTGCTCAGTGGTATCAGTCACCGGCAGCAGCCTAAGCTGGTGCAGCTCGACCGGCTCAGCTGGCGCTGACTCCGGCAGCAGATCCGCCGGGATACCGTGGTGTGACAGGGCAGCGGCGAATCGGGCTTTGTTGTATTTGAGCGGGCCGAGGAGTACCCGGCGATCCGATGCTAAACAGAATTCCATGGGGGCTCCTTAGACGGGGATTTGGGCACGGATAGCCAACCAGATATTGGTTACGCCACCGGAGTGCAAATATTGCTGACCATAGACATCTACGCCATTACTGACGAACTCGATACCTTTGAAAGCAGAGCTACTTTCCATAACTTCAGCCTGCTGCGAACTTATAAACAGCCCTTTATCGATACCACTGGTACCACGGACGGAGTCTGCCATCACCCATTCACCGACCTTAGCCTGCTCCTTGGTTGAAAAGAACTGCACCGGCCAACCTGTTACAGCACTTACTTTCTCCCAGGTATTGCCTGAAATACCGGTATATGCACCACACTGAACAATGCCGTTAGGGCTTTCGTCGTGCGCCCATAGATAAGCAACATATTCTCTGCCAACGTCGTTCAAGCCGCCTCCGACCTGAAATTCAGTATCGTCAAACTCAAATCCAACGCCAAACAGCGCATCATTGGCATATGATGGTTGTGTCGAGTTCAGGTTAATGACATGCCCGCCTGGCAAGCTACGATGTTTCACATAGATATCGCCACCATGGGATATGCACTTCACCACCCCCATTCCAAGCGCTATCCCAAGTTCATGTGAAAACTTTCGGGTAAGATCACCGTTACCTTGCCATTTCAGGATTTTAAAAAAACGCGGAGCTTCGCGAAATGTCATAAATAAATGGCGATCACCCGCGCCGTTTAATCCGTTAAAACCGCCCTGCAGGGTAAATCCATCAGCGCTATATGCAATCGCTGGCTGACCCAATCCGGTGTTAGCGAACTGCTGGTTGCTACCGTATGTTGTAATGTAGTAATCGCCCCGCACCGTATCCTGAAGAATATGCTTCCCTGTTTTATCCAGAGTTTTTCCCCATACCAGCGCGTCATAGTTAACCGCATCGATATTGGTGGTGACTTTTTGATTGGCTCCATTGCCGTAAACAACATCAATACTTACTGCGTCCTGGGGCAATATTGCTGATATGGTGGTAAACGCCATCGGCTCAGACCAATCAGACAGCCCCAGCTCTGCTGTACCGTACTGCAGCTGATACCAGTGCTGTGTATCCAGCGCCAGTGCCTGACTGATCTGTGCAGAAGTCACCGCCCCCAGCGCCATGGTTACAACAACATTAGTCATACCCGCATCAGTCGCAACGCGGACATTGGTTGCGTTATGCGTACCGAAGCCAGCCGGGTTTGTCGCAAACGCGGTACCGGCGATATTCGGCTGTTGCGCGATATCTGTAGTACCCGCAGCCGGGGCCAGCCCCGCTGGCTGTACAACAATGGCCTGGTGTCGCAGATCAACGGTGATTACTTTCGGGCTAGACTGCGTCCCGGCCTGATCGACCGCAACCACCGTCAACCCGGCGCTGGAATCCTGCGCAACACCCGCGAATGTCAGCGTTACCGCCTCGCCCGGCGCGATGCCAGTATCTTTGCTGGCGGTGAGGTTTACCGGGTTACTGATACGGTACGTAATATGCGCATCATCACCGTCTGGATCTGTTGCGCCGGAGAACTGCACCTGCACTACCTGGCTTTTCACTGCGACGCCCGGCACATCGTGCGTAAAGCCATCAACGTTAGGGCGGCGGTTACCGACCACCGTTACCGTTTGCTCAACCCAGCCACTCCAGTTGCCTTCAGTGTCAACCGCGCGCACCGTGAACAGGTACGCCGTATCAACCAGCGCGGGATCGTTCGGCACCGGCCATATCAGCGCGGGGCCGGTTGCTGTGCTGTTATCTGGTAGCCGCCATTCATAATGATCAATGGTCGCCGCTGCAGCGGTGTTATGCCATGCGCTAACACCACCAGAGACAGACAGACTGATATTGTTGCCATAGGCCTGCTCACTATCACCCGTCAGCACCGGACTGGTCACAAGATACGACACCGGCAGATCGGACAGTTGCTGCTCAGCCTGCCCCACCCGCCCCTCCAGTTTCTGATCCATCGCCGCCAGCTCAGCATCGACATAATCACGCGAGGCGGTCACGCCGGACTCAACCACCAGGCTCACAGCGTCAACGTCGCCTACTTTAATAAAGGCCCGCAGTGCAACTTCACTACCGCCGCCCGTCTCCGGCGGCATGGCAGGAATTGCTGCATAGCGGGTAATGGCGTAGACGGTGCCGTCATCCAGTAGCCATTCAGCCTCATTGATCGTGGCCGGGCCGAAGGTGGGGGGTACGTTTACCCGCGCCTCTGTCACACCCGAGCTGCTGGCGGCCAGTACATCAATATCGAACAGGCCGTCATCCAGCGGGCGCACCAGCTGCTCGGGCACATCGATGGTGTAATCAACGTCCACCCCACCTGCGGGCAATGGGTGTTCATTGCGGGTCACACTCCAGCTGCCGTCACCAACCCGGCATTCGGAAAATTTTATCGTTGCTTCGCCACGCATCACGCGGCTCATCAGCTCAGCACCCGCCTGTGTCAGGAAGGTGGCGAACTCTCTATTTACGGTACGTTCCATGGGTTAGTAACACTCCGTTACTGTCTGTGTAATTTTGCAACCAGACGCCAGCGCAACAGCTGCCAGCACATCTGAGATAACCGGTTCAACGGCAGGCGCAGAACACGCCAGTAACCGCGCACCGGAGGCCAGCGCCACGCCACAGGCCAGCCCGGTTTCGATCTTTTCAGCAGCACCATAAGACACCACACTGATCAACGCTCCCGCCCCCAGCGCAACACCCAGGCCGATCGCACTGCGCTCGCTGCCATCCAGCGCGGCACCACCACTGGCAGTCACCGTTGCCGCACTGCTGAGGGCAACCCGCAACCAGCCATCGGCTGAGGCGCTGAGGGTGATACCCAGGCTATCCCGTTCGGACTTGGCATAGTCGATACGCCGCCGTGCACGGGCGACGATATCGGGCTCAACCGTGCCGACATCTTCGCGCCACAGATCCACCTGCAGCTGATACGCCCCATCCCCCCGCTTTACCTCCGCATCAAACCCCAGCCCATCCACCGCCGCTTTCACCGCTGCTCGCGTCCCAGCCTTGCCCTGCACCGGCCAGATATTGGCGACGGTGTCCCGCTTGGCGGCGTCGGTATCGTCGCCCCAGTCGGGTACGCCTTTGGCGTGGGCCAGGTACGGCAACAGCTCCGGTGAGACGGTGGCCGGGTTCCAGAGGTTTGGATAAGGGGAGTCGATTTGTGCCAGGTGGCTGGCGAGTGTTTTTTCTAATGCGGTTTCTAGCGTGGTGCGGTTATCAGGAAGCAATGATGTGGCACTCATAGCCGTAGCACCTCCACGCTGATCGCCTCGCACCAGGGGGCCTGATGATCGGCGCATTCTATCGGTGCCGGCGGATCAGCCACGGTTGCCCGCTTCACGCCCTGGCCGTACAGCAGATGGCCGATGTAGTCAGGCCGAATCTCTCCGCCCAGCCGATGCTGCTCATCCGCATACTGCTGCAGCACTTTCTGTAACGTTTGCTCTGTGATCTGCGCATCTGGCCCATTGCCGATGTAAGCCGTTACCTGCTGGCTGTACGGCACGATATCTGCGCTCTGCACGGTAATTACATCGGTGCCCGGCGCGACATCATCCCGCGCAAAGTGCATCCTGACAGCATCCAGCAGCGCACCAGATGCAACACCATTTCCATCACGCGCCAGCACCGTCACAAGTATTTTACCCGGCGCAGTGCGCAGGCCGTTGCCATCTTTTATCTGTGCCGCGATACCGGCTGAGCTGAATGTGTACGTCAGCCGGACCTGATTTTCCGCAGGCTTATCGACAGTAATCACCGGCTTTTCATCCAGCGTCAGCACCGACGCCTTGTATTGCATCCGGCTGCCTGCAGCAGGCGCGTGCGGTTGAAGCAAGTAGCGCAGCAGCAGCGATTCATCGGACTCTTTTGTCGGTAGTACCGGCGGGTAGGCAACCGGGTCGCCCTGATCCAGCACCTGACGTTGAATGCCCTGATGAGCCACCAGGTTATCCAGGTTACTATCCCGCGCCCAACCGGGCAGCAGTTGCCGGGCCTGCTGGTTACGCCGTTCGATCTCGTTGAGTAGATGCTGGGTAAACGTCTCCACCATTTTTGTCAGCAGCTCACCGGGCTGTTCCAGTGTCTTTATCACCTGGTCGGCCAGTTCGGGGCTGCTCGCCCGGATGTTGGCTAGGTAGTCGGCCTTGAACTGCTGTACCACGTCTTCAAAGGCGGGCCGGTGGATCGCGTCGGGCGGCGGTAGCTGGTTTCTGTCAAGCAGCATGGATGGGCACCTCAAAGGTTGCCGCCTGGCCGTTGTAATCACCGGTGATCTGCAGCCGTATGCCGCTGGTATGACGGCGGGCGACAATGCGTGATGCGGTGAACAGGTGGCTCAGGTTATTCGGCGGGTGGATAAAGGTTTCCGTGGCGTAGATCTGCGCTTTCATCAGCAGATCGTCGCCGCTGTTTTTGGCCAGCAGCTCTGGCAGCCGGCTGCCGTAATCGCGTCGCTTCTGACGGCTGCCCAGCTGAGTGGTCAGCGCATCTTCTACCAGCTCGATAAACAGCGCCCAGCCGCTCAGCACCTGGCCGGTTTTACGTGAGAGTCCGATCATCAGTCAAGTATCCAGTAGTCATCGCCTTCGGCGACTTGGCCGCCACAGGCGACGGGGTCGGTGATGCGCCCAACGGCCCGGCCATTCACGGTCATCAGAGCTGAACCTGCGGCCAGTACGCTGCCGTGGCAGCTGGGGTCCGGGTTGCAGTGCACCGCCCAGCCGTGGCCCACGCAGTGCACCGGCTGGCCGTTGATGATCAGGTAATCATCGCCCTGAACGTTGGGCCGGGGTGGCCAGCTGCCGTGGCCTGTGCAGGTGTGGCCGAGCAGGGTTATGGCTTTCATCGTTTGCTCGCGAGGTGCTGGGTGGCGGTTTCGATGATCCGGCCCTGGATATCCAGGATCAGATCACCGCTAATTTTCAGGGTGTGGTCGCCGGTCTGGCCGTTATGTTCCACCACTGAGCCATCGGGGTATTCGGTCAGATGCAGGTGGGTCTGGCCGGTGGGGGCCGGGTACTGATCCGACCAGATGCCGCACAGCACCCAGGCCTGGGTTGAGTTGTCACCGCCGCCGTAGTTGATCAGCGCGCATTGCTCGTCCACTGATGGGCAGCGGTATTCTTTGATCGCCCCGGCGGCCGGTGTAAACCAGCGCAGATACGGCGAGGTGTTGCGGCCATATTGCACCTGCACCCGCTGGCCACTGTCTTCGATGGCAATGACTCTGGCGGGCTGGATCTGATTGCGTACCCGGCGCTCCAGCTCTTCAATACGCGCCAGCACAGCTGCGTGCTGGTCGTCATAGGGCCGCAACGCCTGCTGAATCATCTGCGCTACGTTGGCAAGGAATCGGTCAAACACTGGCCGGTTACCTCGCTGTATTCAGACTCATCAGTAGAGTCAGCCGGATTCATCGCCAGCCAGATGCCTGTTACGGGCGGGTCATCTTCATACTGTGGCGCGCCCAGGTTGAGCTGTTGCGTCCAGGATACTTGCCAGGCCTCAAAACCGTTGTGCTGTTTACTGGCACCAATCAAAAACGACTCCGCCAGCTCGATATCTTCCGGGCTTTTTACCGCAGAGGCTGACCAGCCAAAGCTGTTGTCTGGCAAATGGCACGCCAGAGCACTGGCCAGGTTCATGGCCTGCAGGGCGGCCCCCGCCGATGATTTACTGATCACCCCATATAAAGTGCAGTCAAACAGCTGGGCAATACGGCCATCGTTCTGGCGAGCACCGCCCTTTGCCTTGCCTACTTCAACCAGCACCTGGCGGGCACCCGCAGCGGCTGGCACAAAATCCTGATAGCCGGTTACAACCACATCCGCCGAATCACCGACTGCGATTTGCCCCCGGTAGTAATGCACGATAGCGTCGTACAGCTCACCGGGCTGGTTAATTCCACTCTTTAACATGGATGGCATAGTTCAACTCCTGCCCTAGAATGCGCGTGTATTCACTGTTCAGCCGGGACTCAAAACGCTGTAATACTTCCAGCGCAGGTTCTTCAATATCAATGCCAACCACCTGCACAGGGAAGCGATCACCATACTCAGCACGCACAGAGTTTAACTTCGGGCGGGAATACCTCGCCCAGTCCCGCCCCCCTTCTGTCGTCGTCGTATGCCCATACTTGCGGTTAGCACTGGCACGGATGTACACCTTCTCTTCACTGCCATAGATACGCTGCAAAAAAGCACCATCGAACTGACGACCGCGCACCTTTACGCCTGCCGGGTTCTTACTGGCCTTGCCAGCTTCATGCGCAGCAATTGCCAATAACCCAACCCAAATATTCACCTTCCGATTAAAACCTTTACCGACATCCGAAAACCGATACCGGCGCTTCAGAACCGCCTGGGTGATATTCAGCTCCCGGCCGATCTCACGGACAGAGTGCGTGCGCAGCCAACGTGCGACCTTTTTGATCGCACTGTTAACCGCCCACTCCACCTGCTTTTCAAGCCCGATCAGGTGAGCCGTGAGATCCTCATTAACCCCGCCAATATTGACCTGCATCTCAGAGTCGCCAGCACGGGTACGGTGATGCGATTTCAGGATCTCAACATCAGCCACAGGGTTACCTCATGGGAAGAAAGGTAGAAGACGCATTACCTCCAGCACCCTCCGCCGCTTCCGGCAGCAGCAGGAACTCAACATCACCGCTTTCTGCCACCGGTTCTGTCAGCACGTAAGGCACACCCTCAATCACCAGCCGGGCAGCGTTAAGATCGGCGGGCACAACGTCTTCATTCATCGTGCCCAGCTTCACCTGGCTTAGCCGATGGCCATTGCCGCCGCGCCCCTTCTCGCCCAGCTGTTGGGCGGTGAGGTTCTGCTGCAGGTCCACCATAATCAGCACGGGCTCAGCCCCGGGCCGGACGATCAGCTGGCACTCGGTGCCGAAGGTTTGCATCAGCAGCTGATCAACCTCTGCCATCAGCGCATCAAACGCAGACATCAGCCGTCGTCCTCGGCGTCCGGTTCAGCCTCATCGGCGGGCACCACCAGGCCACCGGCCAGCAGCTCCTGCAGGAGGGCTTTATCTTTTGGTGCATCCATCGGAATATCCGACGGAGCCACACATACCTTTTCACCGTCTGCCAGGGTTTCGAAATACTTCACCACGCGCACGCGCTTAGGCATTGCTGTTTTTTGAACGGCCATGATTATTACCTGTTGTTATAGCGTTGAGGGTTTACGAGTGCGGGGCCGGGTGACCCCTCACTTACTGCACTTTGATGGTGACAAATGCATCGGCATCAAACATCACCGGCAGCGGTGCCGACTGGGTTTGCATCCATTCGACCGATGGGTTTTTGGTGATCCAGTTGGATGGATAACGGCTAACCGCCACCACCCCGCTGGCGTTGGCTTCGGCGTCCTGAATGGCACCGTAGGCCATTACGTCATCAGTGGAAGACGGTGCCATCAGCAGAGTGCCTTCAGGCATGTAGTACACCTCGGTGCCGGTGTCGTCTTCATGCTTACCGGCATACACCCAGAGTTCGTACTCGCCGAAGTTGCCTTTAAACTGGACGATGCGCGCCAGCTGGGGCGACAGGTTGATGCTGGAGTTGTTACCCGCGATGTTTTTATCCAGCTTCTCTTTCACCACCTTGAAGCGAGAGAACGACTTCCAGGCTGTCTTATCAAAAACCAGCTTATCAACCACACCGGTGGCGCGTTCTGCCCACTCTTCAATATCGTCGGTGGGGTCATAGGTGTCCGGGTCTACGGTGTCCCATTTGGCGGGGCCGACCAGGGTCACGCTGTTTTCTGGCGAGCGGTTATAGTCCACCACCTGGGTTTCGTATTCCTCGCCCTCCACCGTCACCTGGCCTGTCATCACGGCTTGCACGGCCATCCATTCTTCACGGTAGAGAATCGACTTCTCCTGATCATCCAGGATCTGGCCGATCACCGCTAAACGACGCTGAAGCGGGTTCAGCTCGCCGCCGATCGCCTCACCCGGCTGGCGTTTCAGCAACATGCCGGGCTCTACGTTATCGGTCGGTTTGACATAGGCAGGCTCGAAGCTGAGCATCTTGCCGCCGCGTTTCCGGTTCGGCTTGCCTGATACCAGCGGCGCAACGAACGGTGCCAGCTTGATGCCTTTACGGATTTTCTCGAAGACGATCTCTTTGGTGTCGAAGGTGACCGTCTGACCAAAGAACATCTGCAGGAAATACGGTTGAAACTTCGGCAGCTGCTGCTTCACGCCCATCAGCGTGTGGGTATCCAGTACATTAATCGCCATGGATAGACTCTCATTCAGTATTCAAAAACCTGCGCCCGCTTGTAGCGCGCCGCTTATTTCTGGACAGCGACGCATTTAGTGCTGGATCGGAATAAACGGCTATTTTGCGCTTGAATCTGGACACTATCGCAAAGGGCCGCTGTTGCGGCCCTTGTTTTGTCTGGTGAGTGGCACTCTGAGTGCTTTTTGTTGCAAAGCGTTTGCACGGCTTCTGCAACGACGTTGCAACGTGGTTATCTCTTCGGTGTCTCTACATCAGCCAAGGTTAACAGGCCGTTGTTATCTAGCCTGTGCTCAACCCGTGTTGCCACCCAGTTGCCATTTATCCCTTCACGCCATCCCGCTAACGTTACTGGGGCCTCAGCCATCAGTGCCAGCTCACCGCCTTTGATCTGAAAATCACCGGTACTAGCACCGCGTTGCAGGGCTGACAGTTTTGCTTTGGCGGCCTGTTGTGCGGCGGCTTTGTCTTTGCGAGTACCGCGCAGGGTGTAAATTGGTTCACCACTGCCGACGCGCTCAGGGGTTCTGACGCCTGTTTCTGTGTTTTGCCAGTGGGTGATAACAGCCGAGTACTTCGAGCGGTCGGCCATGACTACGCGCCAGCGGGAACACTGGTGCTTATATATAGTGGTAGGAGGTAGCTGTTTACCGCTGGCGGTGCGGGCTTCGCCTTTGGGTACGAATAGCAGGAAGCCGTTGGCGGGCTTGGTTACTGCATCATGTTCTCTAGCCAGGCGGGTTAGGAGGTGCAGATCAGATTCTTCGGTCTGTGCAAGGTGAGGAATCTGGATCTGCCCAAGCGTTGGGCTCACTCGTGGCTGCAGGCTGTAGAGCTGGGCGATGGTTGCGACGATCGCTGCAATGGTGGTGTCGTCCCAGTTGCGGGTTCTTTGCTGCTTCATTGTAGCGCGCATATCAGCGGCCTTTGCTCTGATCGTATAGCTATCTGGTGGGCCACTCAGCTCGATTTCATCGACAGTAAACCAGCCCATTGGGTGCAGGGCCGTTTTGCCGTTGTTGTCCCGCTTGCCCAGTGCTACTTCCAGCAAGACACCGGTTGCGACCAGTGCAATGGCGTTATCACGGTCATCCAGTTGTATCTCCAGCTGATCGCTCTGCTGGCCTCGTTCGTCAACCACCGACAACCGCAGCAGGCGGTCTTTGATCTTGGCGGTGATATCTTCACTATCTGCGATTATCTGAAAAATTGGCTGCATCAGTCCCAGAGCCTCACGGTATGTACGGTGGTTGCTGACTCTGCCAGTGCAGGCAGCTGAATAAGGGTTCCTGCTTCCAGCACGGGGCCAACATCGGCCAGGTGAGGGTTGGCAGCCAGTACCGCTTCCACTGCGCCCGCTGTCTGCCCGTAATACTGGTGGCAGATTGCGTCGATCATATCGCCGTCAACGGTGCGGTACTGCATCAGGAATCCTCCCCATAAAAGGTGATACGCAGGCGGAATTCCTGCTTCAGCGGTACACCACCGCGATCAAAAACAGTCTGCTGTTCTTCAATTTCAGTAATGCACCAGAGGTCGTGGATATGGCCCATGCTGTCGAACATATCCAAGGCCACACCTTTACCAGCTTCGTTACGCATCGCCTGCAGCTGGCCGAGGCCGCCTTTATAGTGTGGATGGATGGTGCCTTTCAGTTCGATCTCATTATCACCCGGCCCGACAAACTGGTGGGCGGGTGCGCGGTTAACTCGTTCCTGCTTCTGCCAGCGGTAGCGGGTTGTACGGGTCAGGCTCTGGTATGCAGCGGTTTCGATAGAAAAGCGGTAGTCACCCAATCCGATCATCACATCAGACATCGTATAAACCTCCCTGTTTACGCTGCCCTTGGCGGCGTTCAATTTCACGCATCACATCTTCAGCCAGTGCCCGTGAATCCTGCCCCGGTTGCTGATTGATGGTGATTTGATAGCTCTGGTTATTGCTGATTTGTGGTGCTGCGGCGGGTTCTGCTTTTACGGCCAGGTTACCCTGAGCCACGGCAGATAGCGGGACGGTCTGTGGTTTGGGGACTTCCCGGCGTTCAGCAAGTTTGATGACATTGCCTGCAGGTTTGAATACAGGCTCATTTGCAGCGGCCTCACCGGGGAATTTTGCAACACGGGCGGGCACTACAGGCTTTGGCATAGCAACCTTTGGTGTTTTCTCATCACTGAAGATGTTGTTCCACTTGTCGCCGATCCAGCCCACCGCATCAGCCACCAGGGTGATCGGTGACAGCATCGCTTTGAACACTGAGCCGATCACAGCGCCAACCTGCTCACCAGTGGAGGCAAAGCCCTCCAGACTTTCCCCAGCCATCTCGACGGGGGTCAGCAGGTTGCCCACCCAGCCGACAACAGCACCGATACTATCGCCTATATAACCCAGCACCTTGCCTATGGGTGACAGCACATTTAATAATGGCTGCAATGCAGGGATTACAGGAGCTAGCGCCTGCTTGAACCCGCTCCATAACCCGGAGAAAAAAGCGCCCAGCGGCTGCCAGTATTTATAGACCGCAAAACCAGCCAGAGCGATGCCGCCGATGATTAAACCCAGGGGGTTAGCCATCAGGGCTGTGCCTAAAGTGCTGATGGCCTTGGTTGCCACGGCAAAGGCACCACCTAACCGACCAATGACACCGAACACAGCTCCCATTGAGAATCGCACCCTACTCAGTCGCGCAGGTAGTACGCTCAGCCACCGGCCTGTTGCCGACGCCTGATTAGCAGCCCAGGCTAAGGAGTTTCTCGCCAGTACGCTGGTTTGTGCGATAAGTGATCTGGTCGTTGCTGCAATTGCTGCTGGGCGAGACTTTAGCCACCCCCCTACAGATGCTGTTTTATTGGCAATCCAGGCTGCAGTCGAAGCATTCATGGCAGTGTAGTTGCCCACTAAATTTGCAGTGAAAGCACGCAAAGCCCCCCCCACTGCCAGCGCACGGCTGCGGGCAGCGGCGGTCAGGCTTGTGGCATTCAGTGTGGTCATCCGAACATTAGCCAGTGCAAGCGCCGCGCTCAGGCGGTGGTAGGTGGTGCTCAGGCTGAGGGCTCCACCTGTTACGAATGTCATTGCATAGCCCCCGGCGATGCTACCGACTTTCAGCACAGCCAGGCCCATAGCCGTACCGATGATCGCCTGGGTTGCCATCGGGAATTGATTGGCAACATCGGCTATCGTACTGACGATAGGCCCAATAATTCCCAGAACAGTGTTGAGTGGTGGCAGCAGCACAGAACCCACGGTCACCGCCAGCCGATTTACATGGCCTGTGAAGCGCTGTAAACCGGCCTCAGTTGTTGCGCTGCGGTTGGCGTACTCTTTCTGCATTGAACCGGCATAAGCCGTTTCGTTAGCAACTAGACGCAACGCCTTTTTGTAGTCGTCCATCCCGCCAACAAGCTTGGCCATATCATCGCTGTACTCGGCACCGAACATATCAGACAGGGTGCCCATCACATCATCGGAGCCTTTCACTGCGTCAAAGAAAGACAGTAATGCCCCCTGGGCGTCTTGCTCGATACTGTCTTTCAAACCTTCAGCCGACATGCCCATGCCTGCAAGGGCTGCTTGAAACTTGGCCCCCTGCTTATCCGCTGTTTTCAGTTTGAGTAACAGGGCATTGATACCCGTAGCCGCCACCTCTGGCGGTGTTTTCAGGGCTAAGAACGTAGCCCCCAGCGCCCCCACTTGCTGCCCGGTCAGGCCAAACAACTGCGCGGTGCTACCCGTCCGGTTACTGATGTTCAGCATATCGGCGGCGGTGGCGTCCATGCTGTTAGATAGATGGTTGTAACTGTCGCCCAGTAATACCACCTGTTTCTGATTCAGCTTGTAGATGCTGCGCAGGCCGGTCATGGCCCCACCGGCCTGTTTACCCGTCAGGTCGAACGCCACGCCCATTTTCGCTGCATCTTCGGTGAATACGCGTAGCTCCTTGCGGGCAATACCGGCTTGCCCTGCAGCGGCCATAATTTCACCCAGTCCCGTTGCTGACATCGGGATACGGGTGCTCATTGTCAGGATGTCGTCGCCCATCGCCTTAAACGCCTTCGGGCTTTCAAAATCCACCACCTTTTTTACATCTGCCATCACGCTTTCAAACTGGATAGCCTGACGGATGGGGGCGGCCATGGTGGCACCGATGGCCACGGCGTCCAGCAGTTCACCGCGTTTCTCTGCGCGCTGGTTCCGTACTGTCTCTTGTGCCCTGATGGCGGCACCCAGCCGGGTATATCGCCTGCGTAGCGTATCGACGGTATTGCCCAGCTGCTGCTCCTGCTGATCCAGCCGGGTGGTGCTTACACCGGCCTGACTCATTGCCTGGCGGTGTTGCTGCAGGGCGCGGCGCTGGTTACCCAGCGTCTGGTTGAGCTGGTTGGCTTCACGCCTTGCCGTCCCCAGTTCGCGGGCCATCGCCTGGGTAGGGTTGGCTGTGTTGCGCATCTCACGGGTGAGCCGTGCCACTCTGTCTTTTGCTTGCGTGTACGCCTGATCGGTCTGGGCCAGCTCATTGCGTAAACGGCGGAAGGTCTGAATTTTTCCTGCTTGAGATTCAACGGTGCGGATCGTGTCGCCGACCCGATTAAACTGATCTACACTTCTTCCGATAACTGAATTAAAACTGCCTTGAAATGCGGCACCGATAACGACAGATAATGCCAATTGGTTTGCCATGGGTGATCACCATAATAGTGGTGTGAGGACGTAGAAAATTGAGGTGGTTGTCTATCTGAGTTCCAGTGACTGGCTGGCAATCTCTGGTTGGGCGCGGGGGCTGCATTGATAGCAGCTCCGCTGATACGCCCGGTTGCCCGCTGGCGGGTGTTATTGTGCCTTTGGCATAAGTTCGTGCAGCAGCTCCAGACGCTGCAGCATCTCTTCCCCTGTTAGTGCTAGCACCTCTGATCGGCTCCAGCCGGTATGCACAGATAACACCATTTCGCCGTAGCGGGCGGCTTCTTCACTCAGGACAAAAAACCGTTATAAACCTGCTGCAACTGGCTGTAATCCGCCATGTGAAATTCTTCCAGCGCTGCCGGTTCGATTTCACAGAGGTTAGCAAACAGCGTCAGCTCCTGGTCTGCGGGGTGATTCGCTGCTTTAGATGCTACGATATTGTCACGTACTTTTGGCACTCGCATTTCCAGCGTTTCAATTGTCTGGCCTTTAAATTCGACTGGGTGTTTCAGGGTAATGGGCTTGCTCATTGTTCAGTTCCTTCTGTTGCTACAGCGGTCTGCTGTTCCTGTTCTGGTTTGGCCAGTTCATCCAGCCTGGCCTGCAGGGCTTTGCCTTTCAGCTCACCCTCAACGATCAGCTGTTCGGTGAGCATGAACGTTGCCTGGCGCGGGTGCATTTCCAGCACTGTGCCGGGCTGGCCATGGCGGCCAGCGCGGATCACGGTGTACTTTTTATCAGGGTTATCTGTCATCGTTTTGTATCCTTACAGACCGAGGTTTTTACGGCGGGACGCGAGACGATCAACACCGCCCACGGTCTCTTCCATACCGGTGACGCTGATCTTGATCATCGTCTTACCGTTGTAAATCAGTTCATACTCAGCCACAGCCACAGAGACTTTCAGAGTGGCGCTATCGCCAGCCTTCCAGCTACCGAAGTCCATTTCTTTATGGCGGCCTCGCAGTACTACTTCTACCGGGATCTCGTCGCCGTCTACATCATCGGCTTTCACTGAACCTTTGAAGCGCACAGACAGACCATCAACGGTGGTCAGCCCCCACTGTTCGATAATTGCCGGGGTATACTCAGCGAGGGTGTAGCTGGCTTCCAGTTTCTCGCCACCCATATCGACTTCAACTGGGCGATCCATACCCCCGCCCCGGAAGTCTTCCATCTTGCGGCCCAGTTTCGGCAGGTTCAGTTCTGGGCAGCGCCCGCCGTAGCCTTGCCCCTCGATAAACAGCGCGAATCCTTTCAGTTTTTCAGGCAGTTTAATTGCCATTGTTGCGCCTCCTTACGCTGCGGCTGGCAGCAGTTCAACCAGGTATTTGTTGGTGATAATGGAGTTGAAGCCAAGTTGCTCAAGTGGTGGAACAGGCGTGAAGTCGTAGTTAAGCCACAGCTTGCCTGCCTGTAGCGACTCCTTGCCGTTCAGTTCCGGGTCCAGGTAACAGCTGGCGTTAACGATATAGCCCTGGGCTTTGAGCTGGCGAAATTTGGCATTCACACCGCTGATAATGTCGTCGATCAGCGTCTGGCTCATCGGCTTATCGTTGGCCCACATGTGCGCTTCCGCGATGGTGTCTGCCAGCACATCGCCGGTGCGCACTGCTGATTCAAAAGCAAACATTGGATCGCCGCTGCAGGTGCGGCTGCCCCAGAAGCGGAAGCCATCTTTCATAATCAGCGTGGTGACTTCGTTGGCGTTGAGGTAGCCCGCTTTAGTTACCGGGTTCTGCAAATCCCAGTCGATATCAGCTGTTATGCCTGATACACCATTCACGGGCACATTCGACAGGGTTTTGTGCCAGCCAATATCGTTATCCAGTTTTGCACGCAACCCCAATGCACGGGCGCTTGCCGGGGTATTGACCAGGCCATTAGCCGTGGTGTCCCACACTTTCCAACCAGGGAATATCGGCATGATGCGTTTATTGCCGAACTGCTCCCGCCAGGCAACAGCGTTTTCAGCTGTGCCGCTGGGGGTATCTGCATAAACAAAGCCACGCAGTTTGTCGGCTATACCGCCCAGTTCGGTGGCTACAGGCTGGTTATGACTGAAGCCCGGCGCACCCAAAATGCGGGGCTTTACGTGTACTTTGGACTGGGCAACCAGCAGTGCCTGCAGGCCGGTGAACTGGCCTTCGGCGGTAACCGTACCGATGACTTCGCTGATCTGGGCGGCGGGGTCTGCCACTTCGGGAACCCGTACCACTACGATCATTGGTGCAATCTGGTCGAAGATGCCGTCCATCACCATTGGCAAGGTGCCAGCGGTGCCCAGCTTTGCGGCTTTGGTGCGGCTGCCGATGATCAGCACCGGTTCGTTTTCCGGGAATACGCTGTTATCAGCGTTGGGGGCGGTGCCCACAACCCCGACAATGCCGGTTTCCACCGTGCGGATCGGGCGGGTGCCTTCAGATTTTTCAATGACTTTAACGCCGTGGTGGTAATCGCTTGGCATTATCTGCCTCCTTGCGTTGTATCTCGGGTCGAGAGTTCCGTGGGGTTAGGTGCTGGCTTTCAGCAACTCAGGCGGCCAGTTTTTACGCCAATTTTTTGAGATTGATTGCAGCTGATCGAACCAGTCATCGGGCAATTTTCCGGCGGCATCCAGCGCTTTGAGCGCGGCGATTTTGTCGCCTGCGCCCTGGGCTGCGCCAAGGATCAATCCCGTTCGTGCCGATGCCTGTTGTACTTTTGCCTGTATTTTCGCCGCGACTACGGCAACTGTTACGCCACGGCCTGCAGCGAGGTTTTCCAGCAGTGGCACGGGTGTTGAGTTATCCAGCGACCAGGCTGCTGCTTCTGTTTGCTGCTGGTGCCAGCTTTTCACTTCGCGTTCTGTGTAGCCGATTTCGAGTACTGCCAGGGCGGAGTCCTGGACTTCTGATATATCAACCAACACCAGACTCGCTATATGCGAGATTGGGTATGGCGTAACCGGGCAGCGACGCTCGACAGCGGTATCCGTGACTGTTAGCACGGGCTGGCCGATGTGATACCAAGCAGCGGGTTCTGCTTGATCGGTCAGGTCAGTAACTGGCAACAGGCGCAGATGGTGCAGCTGCAGGGGCTCAGCTGGTGCTGAGTCCGGCAGCAGATCAGCAGGGATACCGTGGTACGCCAATGCTGCAGCAAACTGGGCTTTGTTGTATTTGATCGGGCCGATGAGTACCCGGTTATCTGATGTTAAACAGAATTCCATGGGATGCTCCTTCATACAGGGATCGGGGCGCGGATGGCCATGTAGATGTACTGCTTACCTGGATTGTTAATATCGCTATCAGACCCAAACGTAATCTTAAAACCGTCTGGCAATACTGCGAACCGATCCGGCGTCAACAGATACTCTGAATCAGACGCTTCAAGCCTTAATACCGCGTTTGCAAAACCGCGAGCGGCATCAACAACACGCCACCAACCGCTTTGGGTTGCCCCTTTAACAAGCAGATATTGAGGTTCCCAGCCTAGACTGATCTGGGGCCCATTATCACTGCCGTTGCCTATATAACTACTACATTGGATTA
>OJDH01000257.1_pt1 | contig 32902 bp, 22 predicted proteins | sample 1592761 | NCBI WGS metagenome assembly OJDH01 (sample SAMN05416855, study PRJEB24817) | seawater metagenome | isolation source: Sea water | place: Canada:Atlantic | collected 2013-11
TCGAACCTCCGACCGCCTGGTTCGTAGCCAGGTACTCTATCCAGCTGAGCTACATCCGCATCGATAACTAACAACACCTCACCTTAACTGACTCAAAAGAATCTGTTTGGTCTTGCGACCTAAGGCGACAAAAAAACCCGTTGACAATATCAACGGGCTTGATTGATGGCGGAGAGGGAGGGATTCGAACCCTCGATGGGATTTAAAGCCCATACTCCCTTAGCAGGGGAGCGCCTTCGGCCACTCGGCCACCTCTCCGTTTCTTGGCGCACATATTACTGTTTGAAGAAAATAAGTCAAACCATTTCGTATAAAGGATTTCTGTTTGGAGTGTTTTTAAACAGATTAAACAAATAATGCACGTCTTCAGTATATAAGGGCAATATTTTACGCTAAAAGGCTGTGAAATCGACTTAGTTATTTTTACTCAGAAAACAAAAAAGCCAGTTAATAAACTGGCTTCTCTATCAATTAATTTTTAAAGACTAGGCAAGATTAAAAGTTGCCGCCTTCAGAAGAGTTGCCAGCCTTCTCAGACTGAATACGCTGGTAGATCTCTTCACGATGCACTGACACTTCTTTAGGTGCATTAACACCTATACGTACTTGATTACCCTTTACGCCTAAAACAGTGACAGTCACTTCATCACCAATCATCAGTGTTTCACCAACACGACGAGTCAATATCAGCATTCGCTTACTCCTTTAGTTCTAAATTCTGCTTTATACGGCACTAATCCGTTATATGCTTATTATAAGGTTAGCTTAGTACAAATTAATAGTACTCAAACTCAAAACCACCATTTAAATAGCGCTTATTTAACTATAAACTGCGATATAAGCCTATGACACTAGCCTTATGCTCAAAATGAGCCTGAAGCAGTAGATAATACTACAATCTACAACAGTCATTAACCTAGCATTAAAAGTAACAAAGCCCAACAACAGAACCACTTCAGCGACAGATAAAAGCGACAATCACCCACTTGCAACAATAAAACCCTAAAAAACCGCCAAAACTAAACAAAAATAACCATATAAGTAATACAATTAAGCATGTTAAACCATTATGGATTTATTCGTTACAATTGAGATGTCCGACACAAAAAAAGCGCCTTAGTTAACTAAGACGCTTTTAATATCACTCTGTTAAGCCTTAAACCAAACGTTCCTCTAACCAAGGAAGCACTTCAGCTAATGCTGCGTCTAAGTGCTCTGGTTGCGTTCCACCCGCTTGAGCCATGTCTGGACGTCCGCCGCCCTTACCGCCCACTTGGGCTGCAATTGATGCCACCAGCTCACCCGCTTTCACTTTAGACGTAAGATCTTTGGTCACGCCGACAATAAGGTTTACTTTGGCCTCACCCGCAATAGCAAGTACGACAATGCCTGAACCTAACTTTTGCTTAAGTTCATCCTGCAAACCACGTAGTGCACCAGCATCAACGCCTTCAAGTTTCTTAATCAGTACATTCGCACCATTTATCTGTTTAGCTTCACCGGCTAAATCGGCGCTTGTCGCAGCTGCAAGTTTGTCTTTAAGTTGTGATAACTCTTTTTCAAGCAACTTAGTACGGTCTAACTGAGCTTTAAGCTTGCTAAGTACAGAAGCACTATCGGCTTTAAGTAAAGCAGCGACTTTATTGAGCTCAGCTTCTTGCGCGGCAACATAATCCATCGCAGCCGCCCCAGTTACAGCTTCAATACGACGTATACCAGCGGCAATACCACCTTCTGATGTGATCTTAAACAGACCAATATCACCAGTGCGACCAACGTGAGTGCCACCACACAATTCGATAGAGAAATCACCCATGGTGACAACACGCACTTCATCTGTGTATTTCTCACCAAAAAGCGCCATCGCGCCCTTCTCTTTCGCTTGATCCATCTCCATCACTTCAGCACTAAGCTTGTGATTACAACGGATCTGCGTATTAACTAGATCTTCAACCGCTTTCAACTCTTCAGGCTTCATTCCTTCAAAATGTGAGAAGTCGAACCGTAATCTTTCAGCATCAACCAAAGAGCCTTTTTGAGAGACATGCGTACCAAGCAGTTGACGTAATGCAGCATGCAGTAAGTGAGTAACAGAATGGTTTAACTCGGTTCTCTGACGAATGTTTTCGTCAACTGTTGCCACCAAAGTGTCACCAACTGAAATAGTTCCTGCGCTCAATCGACCTTGATGCCCAACAGCTTGACCATACTTTTGTGTATCTTTAACATTAAACTCAATGCCATTAGCCGTTAACACACCCTTGTCACCACTCTGCCCGCCTGACTCACCATAAAATGGTGTGCTATCAAGCACAATCACAGCGTCTTCGCCCGCAGTTAAGCTGTCTGTTGGCTCACCAGCTTGATAGATAGCAATAACCTTACCTGACGCTGTCAACTCGGTATAACCAGAGAAGTGAGTCTGCTCATCAATTTTAAGTGACTCATTGTAATCTGTGTCGAATTGACCAGCAGCTTGAGCACGACGTCGTTGTTCAGCCATCGCGACTTCAAAACCCGCTTCATCAACGGTGATCTCACGTTCACGACATACGTCAGCGGTCAAATCGACCGGAAAACCATACGTATCATAAAGTTTAAAGGCTGTTTCACCGTCTAATACATCGCCTTTAAGTTCGTTAAGCGCACCATCTAAAATACCTAAACCACGTTCCAAAGTACGAGCAAACTGCTCCTCTTCAGCTTTCAATGATTTTTCAACGATAGCTTGTGTTGCAATTAACCCTTTCGCAGCATCTCCCATCACTTCAATAAGTGTTGGTACTAGCTTGTAGAAGAAAGAATCTGTCGCACCTAACTTGTTACCATGACGAACGGCACGGCGGATAATACGACGAAGCACGTAACCGCGGCCTTCGTTTGATGGCATCACACCGTCAGCAATTAAGAAGGCACAAGAACGAATATGATCAGAAATAACACGCAAAGATTTATTTTCTAAATCAGTAACAGCAAGTATCTCAGCCGTTTTTTTGATCAACGCTTGGAAAATATCAATTTCATAGTTGGAATGTACGCCTTGCATAATGGCAGCAATACGCTCAATTCCCATCCCCGTATCAACAGAAGGCTTAGGCAGAGGTAACATGTCGCCGTTTGACTGACGGTTGTATTGCATAAATACAATGTTCCAGATCTCGATAAATCTGTCACCGTCTTCTTCTGGTGTACCAGGACGGCCGCCCCAGATATGATCGCCATGATCGTAGAAGATTTCAGAACAAGGACCACAGGGGCCTGTATCGCCCATCTGCCAAAAGTTATCAGACGCATATTCAGCGCCTTTATTATCACCAATGCGGATTAGGTTCTCAGCTGGGACACCGATCTCTTTAGTCCAGATATCGTAAGCTTCATCATCAGTCTCATAGATGGTGACACATAGACGCTCTTTAGGCAGTTTCAACTCTTTAGTTAAAAAGTTCCATGCAAAGCCAATCGCTTCACGCTTAAAGTAATCACCGAAGCTGAAGTTACCCAACATTTCAAAAAAGGTATGGTGACGAGCAGTGTAGCCAACATTGTCTAAATCGTTATGTTTACCGCCAGCGCGTACGCAGCGCTGAGAAGATGTCGCACGAGTATAACTTCGCTTATCTTCCCCAAGGAACACATCTTTAAACTGATTCATACCCGCATTAGTAAACAGCAAGGTTGGATCATTTACAGGTACCAGTGAACTACTGTCCACAACCTGATGACCGTTGGTACGGAAATACTCTAAGAAAGCACTTCTTAGCGCTGCAGTCGTTTGATACATGAAATCATCCTGAATTAATTAAGCTAACTGTGATTACTATGATCACAGATCATACTATTTAGCCGGACATTATAATCAGTCTACAGGATAACAACCAGTGATTTAGGCAGGGAAAAACGGCTAAAAGTGGATATTTAGTAATATAAGCATAGACAGCTGACATCTATACATTTAAGAGGGATTATCAAGGAAGTTTGAGCGGATTGCTCAAAACAAGTTCATTAGTTTGCTAAAACGGAGGTTAGCTTTAGAAATCGATATTGGAAATAATCGCGGCGCGCAAGATACGCCACCGCGAAATAATATGCCGAATGCCTTACATAAAGCACCCTGGGAGGTATCTTAAAGCTTAAAATACTTCGCCAGTTTCAAGATCGACATTTTCGTCGCCAGTCGCTGAATCAGCAACAGGTTCAGCAGAGGCTAATAACATGGCTCTAAGAGTGGTATCAATCTCTTCAGCAATCGCTGGATTTTCTAATAGGTACTTACCCGCATTTGCACGGCCTTGACCAATCTTGTCACCTTTGTAGCTGTACCAAGCACCCGCTTTTTCAACAAGCTTATGTGCAACACCTAAGTCAACAAGCTCACCAGTACGGTTGATACCTTGGCCGTATAGAATTTGGAACTCAGCTTGCTTGAATGGTGCAGCAATCTTGTTCTTAACCACTTTAACGCGTGTTTCGTTACCAATCACTTCATCACGTTCTTTGATAGCACCTGTACGACGAATATCAAGACGAACAGACGCATAGAACTTAAGTGCGTTACCACCCGTAGTGGTTTCAGGGTTACCAAACATGACGCCAATTTTCATACGAATTTGGTTAATGAAGATAAGCATAGTATTGGTTTGCTTAAGGTTACCAGCAAGCTTACGCATCGCTTGACTCATCATACGAGCGGCTAGGCCCATGTGCGAATCACCAATCTCACCTTCAATTTCAGCCTTTGGTGTTAACGCTGCGACCGAATCGACAACGATAACATCAACAGCACCAGAGCGTGTTAGTGCATCACAAATCTCTAATGCTTGCTCACCGGTATCAGGCTGTGAACAAAGTAGATTATCAATATCAACGCCCAGCTTCTTTGCGTAGATTGGGTCTAGCGCATGCTCTGCATCAATAAAAGCACAAACTTTACCATCACGTTGTGCAGCCGCAATCACTTCAAGGGTCAGGGTTGTTTTACCTGATGACTCTGGGCCGTATATTTCAACGATACGTCCCAAAGGAAGGCCGCCGGCACCGAGTGCGATATCTAAAGAAAGTGAACCAGTAGAGATAGTTTCAACATCCATTGAGCGGTTCTCGCCCAGCTTCATGATAGAACCTTTACCGAACTGCTTTTCAATCTGGCTTAAAACAGCGTTAAGGGCTTTCTCTTTGTTCGCGTCTATCTTCATTCCTATATCCTCAGAGTCACAGCGATCGCGCTGCTTAAAATCTTGTAATGACTCCACCGCTTTGCTTAAAAGGAGTCACAATATGCAAACTAGTATACTGTATAGTCATACAGTATCAAGTGCTGTTGATGATTATTTTTATTCACTCCAGATCACTGGATAATAAGTACTTATATACACAGATATTATTCATTCGCATTTTAAATCACGATTTAAGGCTCAATAATGGGAAAAATATTGTTAATATTAGCGCCAACCAATTAAGGCCAGTTTAAATTGATGCGGCCTGTTCAATACGTCAGCAAAGAGACGACCAGTAGATGAAAGTAATCGACAGCCAAGATTTAGAAAAACACACGCCTATGATGCGTCAATATTTGACGTTAAAAGCCGAGAACCCAGACGTACTTCTCTTCTATCGTATGGGGGATTTCTATGAACTTTTTTACGATGATGCGAAAAAAGCGTCTGAACTATTAGGCATATCGCTTACTGCAAGAGGGAAAAGTGGTGGCGATCCAATTCCTATGGCAGGTCTGCCCTATCATGCAGTAGAAGGCTACTTAGCAAAGTTAGTTCAGCTAAGAGTCTCTGTCGCCATCTGTGAACAGATCGGTGACCCTGCGACATCAAAAGGGCCTGTGGAACGTAAGGTTGTCCGTCTTGTCACCCCTGGGACGCTTACCGATGAAGCCCTTTTGCAGGAGAGACGTGATAATTTACTTGCCGCTGTCTATCATGGAAAAACAGGCTTTGGTTACGCAACATTAGATATCAGCTCTGGCCGCTTTGTCATTGCAGAATTGGCCACATCAGAGGCACTAGAAGCTGAACTTCAACGTACCAGTCCAGCAGAACTTCTGTACAGTGAAGACTTCAGTGAGATGGGACTCATTGCCGGTTTCCAAGGCACACGTCGTCGTCCTGAATGGGAATTTGATTTTGACACGAGTAAAAAACTGTTACTCGATCAGTTCGGCACCAAAGATCTCCATGGCTTTGGTGTTGATGGCGCTCGACTCTCACTTCAAGCGGCCGGCTGTCTTATGCAATATGTTAAAGACACTCAACGAACAGCATTGCCACATATCAATTCAATCGTCAGGTTTAATCAAGGTGATAGCATAATCCTTGATGCTGCCACCAGACGTAATCTTGAACTGACCATTAACCTTCAAGGCGGCCATACCAACACCTTGGCCACGGTATTAGATAATACCACCACACCTATGGGCAGCCGTATGCTGCAAAGATGGATACACGAGCCGCTACGAGATCATGCCCGTATTGAAGCCCGTCAAAATGCACTGCAAGAGATATTAGAAAATGGACTCTATGATGAGCTTCAACCTCTATTAAAATCACTAGGAGATATTGAGCGGATCACCGCAAGACTGGCCTTAAGAAGTGCACGTCCTCGAGATTTATCTCGCCTTAAGCATGCACTTGCTATTCTGCCAGAGATCCAGCAAGTCTTGGCAACATGTCAATCAGGACACATCAGACAACTTGCCCATCTTATCAGTGAGTTCCCTCAGGAATTAGCACTACTAGATAGTGCTATTGTCGATAATCCACCGATGCTGATCCGTGACGGTGGCGTATTGAAGCCTGGCTACAATGCGGAATTAGATCAGTGGCGCGACTTGAGTCAAGGCGCGACAGATTACTTAGCCGAACTTGAAGCAAGAGAAAAAGAAGCCACGGGTATCTCAACCCTAAAAGTCGGTTACAACCGAGTACACGGTTACTACATCGAAGTTAGTCGCAGAGAATCTGATCTCGTGCCTCTAAGTTATCAACGCAGACAAACGCTAAAAAATACTGAGCGTTACATTGTCGCAGAGCTTAAGGAGCATGAAGAGAAAGTGCTCTCCAGCCAAGGTAGAGCACTGGCACTTGAGAAGCAGTTATGGGAACAACTCTTTGATCTTATTCTGCCACAGCTTCATGAGCTGCAACTGTTTGCCCAAGGCGCTGCCGAGCTGGATGTTATCGCTAACTTTGCAGAGCGAGCTGAGACCCTTAATTATCAACGGCCTGTTCTAAGCGAAAGCTCAGGTATACAGATTGAATCTGGTCGCCACCCTGTTATCGAACAGGTGAGCCAAACCCCTTTTATTGCCAATCCAGTAACCCTAAATCCTACACGTAAGATGCTCATTGTCACAGGACCAAATATGGGGGGTAAATCGACCTATATGAGGCAAGTAGCCTTAATCACTTTGATGGCACATATCGGTTGTTACGTACCGGCTCAAAGTGCCGTTATTGGCCCAGTTGATCGTATATTTACACGTATAGGCGCTGCTGACGATCTTGCATCTGGTCGCTCTACGTTTATGGTCGAAATGACTGAAACTGCGAATATTCTGCACAATGCAACACCGAACAGCTTAGTGTTAATGGATGAAATTGGCCGAGGTACATCGACCTATGATGGACTGTCACTCGCTTGGTCTGCAGCTGAATACCTAGCCCAAAAAATTGAAGCGATGACCCTATTCGCAACCCACTATTTTGAGCTAACTCAACTACCCGATCTCATCTCAAATGTAGCCAATGTACACCTTGATGCGATTGAGCACGGCGATAGCATCATCTTTATGCATGCAGTCCAAGATGGCGCTGCAAGTAAGAGTTACGGGCTACAAGTAGCTGCGCTTGCTGGCGTTCCTAGTTCGGTCATTCTGGCGGCAAAACATAAGTTGCATCACTTAGAAAGTCGTGATGCTCAACATGGTGAAATTGCACAATCAGGTGGGATGCAACAAAGCATGGTATTCCCAGAAGCACCTAGCTCTCCCCTTCAGGAGGCAATGGATTCAATCAGACCTGATGAGCTCAGCCCCAAACAAGCACTCGATATGCTATATGAACTTAAGAGGCTAAGTCTCTAAATTTTATAACAGGCATTAAAAAGCGCACGTTAAGTGCGCTTTTTATTGGTGATTAATCAGGAGTAAGAATCTAAGTCATCTAATACGTTAAACCACCAAGATGAACTCTACATATATTAAGGCTATGCCTTAACACTCCTCTAATCATTATGACCTACCTCTAAGGAAAGAAACTCTCAAATGCGTGAGGTAGACTACAAGCTATTAGATTTTAAAAATAGCCTCTACAGATAAGCCTTGAGCACTAAGAAGATCTTTGAGTCTTTTCAAAGCTTCCACTTGTATCTGGCGTACTCGCTCTCTGGTCAATCCAATCTCTTTTCCTACATTTTCAAGTGTTGAAGGTTCGTATCCCAACAATCCGAAGCGGCGCGCTAACACCTCTCTTTGCTTGGTGTTGAGTTCATCTAACCACTTCACCACCGACTTAGACATATCCTCATCCTGAACTTTATAATCAGGACCAACATTGTCATCATCAGCCAATACATCCAGTAATGCTTTATCGTTATCGCCACCTAGCGGCGTATCGACAGAGGTGATCCTCTCATTGAGCTTTAGCATACGGCTTACATCTGAACAGGGAAGGTCTAACTTCGCCGCTATCTCTTCGGCCGTCGGCTCATGATCTAGTTTATGAGCTAACTCTCTTGCTGTACGTAAATAAACGTTCAGCTCTTTAACTACATGTATAGGAAGGCGAATCGTTCTTGTTTGATTCATGATGGCACGTTCTATGGTCTGACGGATCCACCAAGTTGCATAGGTAGAAAATCTGAAACCTCTTTCAGGGTCAAACTTTTCAACAGCCCTAATAAGACCTAAGTTTCCCTCTTCAATCAAATCAAGCAGTGCAAGACCTCGATTGTTATAACGACGGGCAATTTTAACGACAAGTCTTAAATTACTTTCGATCATGCGGTTACGTGATTTATCACAGCCTTTTAGAGCCTTACGTGAAAAAAACACTTCTTCTTCCGCACTAAGTAGGGGGGAAAAACCAATTTCACTGAGATACAGTTGAGTTGCATCTAGATTTTTTTGTAAGTCACCCTGAACCTGACTTTCAAGTTCAGCACTGTCTGCTTTTGCTCCTTTTTTTTCAATATCAATATCTGACTCATTCTTAGCCAAGTCTACTAAAGGTTCCGCGATTGCGGTGTTTGATTTACGACCCATAAGATGATCTCCCAAAATTTGCTCAATTAGTTTACTGCACGTTGTAATCCTCCAAATGCCAAGACGGCCCTAAACCATTATTGTTTAGGTAAGTACTTCAGTGGGTTAACAGATTTACCATGTTGACGGATCTCAAAATGTAACATGACCCTATCTGTACCTGTATTTCCCATTTTTGCTAATGTTTGCCCAATAGTAACAAACTGTTTTTCTTTCACTAATATGCTGTCTGCATGGGCATAAGCACTAAGATAATCATCACTGTGTTTGACTATCACTAAGTTACCATACCCTCGAAGTGCGCTACCCGCATATACAACTCGCCCATCGGCGGCGGCTTTAATTAACTCACCTCGGTTTCCAGCAATTTTAATTCCTTTACTCCCCTGCTCTTTGGCAGAGAAAGTACCAATCAATTTTCCTTTTACCGGCCATTGCCATCGAGTCACTGTTGTAGGTAACTCAGACTTAGGTCTGTGGATAACATTGTTAACATGTTGTTGACTGGTTGTTACAGAATACCCATCCTTCTGTTGATTATCAAGCGGTTTTTTTGACGGTGTTACTTGAGTGTTTTTAGCTGCCAAAGCAGGCTTAACCTCTTGTTTAACTATGGGTTTATGATTTACCACTACAACTTTATGACTATTTTTTGACGTTACACTAGCCTTAGCCGTATTTGTAACATTTGATGTCAAATCGAGGTTTAGCTTCTGTCCGGGGAAGATAGTGTAGGGCTTCTTCAGCTTGTTTTTATTAGCTAAATCAATAAAATCGTTATCAGATGCCCAAGCAATTGAGTAAAGCGTGTCACCTTGTTTTACGTGATAAAAATCTGATTTTAATGCACCTTTATTATAAGCAGTCTTAACTGGCGTTGTTACACTAGCGACTGGAGCAGGGCGTTCGGACTGAAAACTACATCCTATTGTTAATAAACAAACAATGCCTAAAACCGGATAAAACCAGTTCATCTTCATTTTAAGAGCCAAAGAAATCACCTAACGCCATAGAAACCCACTTATTAAGACAGCTCTTAATGTTAAAAAAGCAAACATTCAACAATGATCAATATGACTATGCAAGATCACCGTTGACTAAAGGGACAAAACGCACGATTTCTACAACCTCTGAACTGAACTGTTCACCGTGACGTACCACCTTCAAAAGTTGTTGAGAACTTTCTCCTACAGGAATAATCAGTACACCATCGTCAGCAAGTTGAGTTAGCAAAGCTTCGGGGACTTTACTTGCTGCAGCTGTCACGATAATCGCATCGAAAGGCCCTTTATTAGACCAACCTTGCCAACCATCACCATATTTAAAAGAAACATTATGCAAATCTAAGCGTTTCAATCTTTGTCTGGCTTGGATCTGCAGTCCTTTAATCCGTTCAACCGTGCATAATTCGGCCGTGAGCTGAGCCAAAATAGCCGACTGATAACCTGAACCCGTCCCGATTTCGAGCACCTTTGTCGGTTTATGTGCTAGCAACAACTCCGTCATTCTGGCAACGATATAGGGTTGAGAGATCGTTTGCCCCATACCAATTGGAAGAGCTGTATTCTCATAGGCCTTATGTCCCAATGCAGCATCGAGAAATAACTCCCTTGGCGTATTTGCTACCGCCTGTAAAACACCTTCATGACTGATCCCTGATTCTCGCAAACTTTTTGCTAAGTTCAGTGCTGCAGTTGTCGCTACCCGGCTCATAACTTATTTATCCACTCTTGCATTGATGAAATTTGATTAAAGGCGGTCAGATCCACTTTAAGTGGTGTCACTGATACATAGCCATGTGTAACAGCGTGAAAATCGGTCCCTTCGCTAGCATCTTGCTCTTCACCAGGAGGACCTAACCAGAATATATCCTTACCTGCAGGATCTTGAGTTTTAATCATGCCAGCCGCTTTATGCCTGGCACCTAATCGAGTCACTTTAATCCCTTTAATCTGCTCAATGGGAAGATCGGGCACATTAACATTGAGGATTTGATCTTTGGCGATCGGACTCTTTAGTAAACCCTCTATTATTTTGCAGGTAAAATAAGCGGCGCTATCATAGTGTTCAAGCTTAGATCCCACTAAAGACACAGCGATGGCAGGCAAACCAAGAAAGCGCCCTTCCATTGCTGCAGCAACAGTACCTGAATATAAGGTGTCATCGCCTAAGTTAGCGCCTGCATTGATCCCAGATACCACCATATGTGGTTCATCTGTATATAGTTCACGAATCGCCAAATGTACGCAATCTGTTGGCGTACCACTGACAGAGACGTAGCCATTACTCAAGGTATTAATTCGCAAAGGGTTAGTCAAGGTTAAAGAGTTACTTGCACCAGAGCAGTTGCGATCAGGGCCCACGGTCATCACTTCATAGGAAGTTGCTAACGCGTTGGTTAACGCCACAATCCCTGGCGCCGTCACCCCGTCATCATTACTAACAAGGATCTTAATTCTTTGCTTTTCAATGTCTGCGCAATTTTCGCTAACACTATCTTGTTCAGATTTCGCTTCTACTGCTAATTCAGGTTTAACTTCTGGCTCTATTGTAGCTTTAACCTCAGATTCAGGTTCTGCCGACTCTAATCTCGCTTGTTGACGTGCACGAAACTCACGCTCATTGACATCTTCATAATCAAAAAGCTCTCTGAGTATCGATGTGGCATAGCATCCAGAAGGCAGTGCAAACTTAATCACCAGCACATCGTCACTTTCTTTTTCATAGCTTAAGTGCTGCGGCTCGGACAATAGTGTTCGTCTGTCTTGAGTTAATCCAGCATGTTCAAGGCCATCACGCTCAGCATCAAATTCAGCCAACACCTTAGCTTCAAACTCTCCAGCTTCACCTTGTGACAGCGCAGCGCCTCTGCCCCACATAGGAGCTGAAAGTTGAATATCTTTTTCATCAAGTCGCTTTATTGTCGCTTCATCCCACTGTTCAGCGGTAAAATAGCTATTACTACCAGCAAGCATGACACAATCACCAGCCAGCTTATCAAGGCCATGCTCTGCTAATCTCGTCGAGACAGCAACATTAAACAGATAAGAGCGCACAGCAGAAAGATACATGCTGCGTTTTTTGCGATCTTTCACCACTCGGCCAGTAAACATCTGTCGACCGAAGACTAAATTCTTGCCATCATGACCAAAACGTTGCTCACCAAAATAATTAGGCACGCCTGTTTGTTTAATCAATTCTAAACGCTCAATTGCCTCATCCATATGAGTCACATTACGTAGCGTTAAGGTAAAACGATTGCCAGCCAAAGCACCAATACGCAGTTTCTTATTATGACGATTACTGGATAAAATGGTTATCTGATCACTGTTCAAACTTGCCCAATCAGGTGTCTCTTTACCTGGGATACGCACACCAAACCATTGCTCTGTGATTGCATTTTTATCTTTCTGTCCGGCATAGGTCACCTCTTTTGGATGAACCTTGGCAAAACCCGATAAAATTGTCGCCACATCGTTAGTGTTAAGTCCCTCTTTACGGATATGAAGAAGGTGATGTTCCCCTTCTCCTGTTGCTGCAAAAGGCAACATCTCCTGAACTCGGAAGTCGCTATTATAGGTGCGAAGATCCGCTTTAGAATTGGGTTTACCGTGCAAAAAATGAAGTTCAATCATGGTGACTTTGTTCTCTCAATCGGCTAAACCGAGTTGATACTAAAAATGTGTTTCCTCGCATCGAAGTAATCAATGTGAGTGATAATTTATGCTGACTTTGTCAGTAAGATCACCGCTTCGACAGCAATCCCTTCTTTACGTCCCGTAAAACCGAGTTTTTCCGTGGTCGTGGCTTTAACGTTAATGTTATCCAGGTCCGTCTCAAAATCACGGCTTAAGACTGCTCTTATCGCTTCAATGTGCGGTGCCATCTTTGGTACTTGAGCAATAATTGTCACGTCCAGATTACCGATAACAAAGCCTTTTTCTTTAGCTAGTTGATAGCAGTGACGCAGTAAGTGTCGACTATCTGCGCCCTTGAAATCATCGTCAGTGTCGGGAAAATGCTTACCTATATCACCCAATGCAACTGCACCTAAAACCGCATCAGAGATGGCATGTAGCACGACATCCCCATCGGAATGGGCAATCAATCCCGTTTCATGTGAGACATGAACACCACCTAGCAGTAACGGGGAATCGCTACCAAATTTATGTACATCAAATCCATGACCAATACGTATATTCATATTAAATCCACTTACTGACCCTAGGTTTACACTGTCAGTTGAAATAGGTTAAAACGACACTTCAGCGAAGAAGTATAAAATTAATGGGCTAAAAACAGTTTCGCTAGCCGAAGATCATCTGGGTGAGTGATCTTAATGTTTTCTACATTGCCCGACACCAGCCCTGGTGAAATCCCAGCCCATTCCATCGCAGAGGCTTCATCTGTAACCGTGGCATTTTCTATCAGAGCCGCGCTTAAATTATCTCTTAGCTCAACGCCTAAAAATAGCTGTGGTGTTAAGGCATGCCATAACTGATCGCGACACACCGTTTTTTCTATCGTGCCATCACACTTACCACGTTTCATGGTATCCCTAACAGGAGCCGCTAAAATAGCGCCTTGAGGGAATTGCTCTCGAGATGCGAGAAGTTTATCAATATCACTATGTGTTAAACAGGGACGCGCGGCATCATGCACTAAAGCCCAAGCCTCATCATCTATGTTCTTAAGGCACGCTAATACTGAGTCAGCTCGCTCGCCACCACCGATCACTGTTTGCAGCTTTGGGTGCGATGCCTCAGGCAAAGAGTGAAACCGTGTATCTTGTGGATGAAGCGCCACGATCACTTTATCAATCTTGGGGTGCGTTAGGAGTATGGATAAGGTTAACCCTAAGATTGGCGTCTCATTGATCTCTAGATATTGCTTAGGGATCTCGACCCCCATACGACTGCCAATACCCGCAGCAGGAACAACAGCAACAATCTTATCTTGACGGTGATTCATATTTCAAAGCTCATAATATATAAAACGAAGCGTTAATGACTTAATATCTGACTGGTACGTTTATCACCGACGACACGGAAAAAAGTTTCTCCTTTCTTAACCATACCCAGCTCATTTCGGGCACGTTCTTCTAACGCTTCAGTTCCACTGCGAAGATCAATAATCTCCTCTCTCAACACTTGATTCCTATCATTTAACTTGTCATTACTCGCTTGTTGAATAGAGGTGTGATCTCGTAGCTTCAACGATTTTGGCAGGCTACTTACGCCAAACCAGAGCTGGTATTGCAGCAAGCCTAACAGTGACACAAGTACGAATAGAAGAGGTCTCATTGTAATTAAAAATCCGCCAGTGGATGTACAACAATATTTTAGTGATAGTAACAAAAAAGGCCACCTTAATGGTGACCTTTTAAAGCTTAGCTGTCATTTAATCAGTTTTTATCGATTATCTAACGAAACAGATAACTCGATAATCAAAACAGATTATGCTTTGCCTTTAATTTCGCTACGACCACGGTATGGTGCTTTTTCACCTAACTGCTCTTCGATACGAAGCAGTTGATTGTACTTAGCAACACGGTCAGAACGACAAAGTGAACCAGTCTTAATTTGCCCCGCTGAAGTAGCGACCGCTAGATCAGCAATCGTTGAATCTTCAGTTTCACCACTACGATGAGAGATAACAACGGTGTAACCCGCTTCTTTAGCCATACGAATAGCAGCAAGAGTCTCAGTCAAAGAACCAATTTGATTAAACTTAATCAAAATTGAGTTAGCGATGTTGTTGTCGATACCACGCTTTAAAATCTTTGTGTTAGTCACGAATAAATCGTCACCCACTAATTGAATCTTGTCACCCATGATTTGTGTCTGGTATGCCCAACCATCCCAATCTGATTCATCAAGACCGTCTTCGATTGACGCAATCGGGTATTGCTCAGTTAGCGACTTAAGGAAGTCAGAGAAACCATTTGCAGAGAAGATTTTACCTTCACCAGCAAGGTTATATTGACCATCTTTGTAGAACTCAGATGCAGCACAGTCAAGCGCTAAAGTGACATCTTCACCAAGCTTATAACCTGCTTTTTCAACTGCAACTTGGATCATTGCAAGTGCATCAGCATTAGAAGCCAAGTTTGGAGCGAAACCACCTTCATCACCGACTGATGTGCTCAAACCTTTCTCTTGAAGTACTTTCTTCAAGCTATGGAAGATTTCAGCGCCAACTTGTAGTGCTTCACGGAACGTCTTTGCACCAACTGGCTGAACCATAAACTCTTGGATGTCCACGTTGTTATCAGCGTGCTCACCACCGTTTAAGATGTTCATCATAGGAACAGGCATAGAATACTGGCCTGGAGTTCCGTTTAGATCAGCAATATGTGCATACAAAGGAATACCTTTAAATGCAGCAGCAGCTTTAGCAGCTGAAAGAGATACAGCTAGGATTGCGTTAGCACCCAACTTATCTTTATTTTCAGTACCATCAAGGTCGATCATGATTTGATCAAGTTCGCTTTGATTTGTTGCATCTTTGCCCATTAGCGCATCACGAATTGGACCGTTGATGTTCGCAATCGCTTTTAATACACCTTTACCCATGTAGCGAGCTTTATCGCCATCACGTAGTTCTAGTGCTTCACGGCTACCAGTAGATGCACCTGATGGCGCAGCGGCCATACCGTTGAACCCACCTTCTAGGTGAACTTCTGCTTCTACTGTTGGGTTACCACGTGAATCCATGATCTCGCGACCAATGACGTTAATAATTTTAGCCATAATTCCCTCGGTTTAAGTTTATAAAGTGAAAAAGTAAAACTGAAATCTGTTCACCAAAATTGACATAACCAAAACAGATCCTAACCCCACCTTCAGGACAAAAAAGGTCGGCACTTCACTATGAAAAAACACAGTAAGTAAAAAAGAGCTTAGGACAAGTACTCCATAGACAAAAAAGCCGCTTCCTAAGAGAGGAAACGGCTGAGTATTTGGTGTTAGCCTAAATCGCGTTTTTGATACGCAGCGGCTGCAGCAACAAACCCGACAAATAATGGCTGGCCATCACGGGGAGTTGATGTAAATTCTGGGTGGAATTGACCTGCAACAAACCAAGGATGGTTTGGCAGCTCTATCATTTCGACAAGCTGGCGATCTGAAGACAGACCACTGAACACTAAGCCAGCTTTTTCAAGACGATCTTTATAATTGTTGTTAACTTCATAACGGTGACGATGACGCTCAACACAAGTGGTCGACTTATAAGCTTCAGCCGCTTTAGTCCCCTCTTCTAAGTGGCACAATTGTGCGCCTAGACGCATCGTGCCACCAAGATCAGATGCTTCATGACGCTCTTCGACATTACCATCTTCATTGATCCACTCGGTGATTAGACCGACAACTGGATACGGAGTCTGTTTATTAAACTCAGTAGAGTGTGCACCTTCAAGGCCTGCAACATGACGAGCAAACTCAATCAATGCCACTTGCATACCTAAACAGATACCAAAGTAAGGAAGATTATTTTCACGAGCATATTTAGCTGCCAAAATCTTACCTTCGACGCCACGCTCACCAAAACCACCAGGTACTAAAATACCATCAAGGCCTTGAAGCACTTCATCACCTTTAGCTTCAACAGTCTGCGAATCGATATACTTGATATTGACCGACACACGATTAAATAGACCAGCGTGCTTAAGTGCTTCATTGACAGACTTATAAGCATCTGGCAATTCAATGTATTTACCCACCATACCGATAGTGACTTCACCAGTAGGGTTAGCTTCTTGATAGATAACCTGCTCCCACTCATGAAGATCAGCTTCTGGACATTCGATACCAAAACGCTTAACGACAAGTTCATCAAGACCTTGCGCTTTAAGCAGAGCAGGAATTTTATAGATGCTATCCACGTCTTTAAGTGAAATAACTGCACGCTCTTCCACATTACAGAAGAGGGAGATTTTAGCTTTTTCGTTGGCAGGTACAGGACGATCACCACGACAAACAAGTACATCTGGTGCAATACCGATGGAGCGAAGCTCTTTCACTGAATGTTGTGTTGGTTTCGTTTTCACTTCACCTGCAGCGCCAAGGAATGGCACTAGAGTCAGATGCATAAACAGAGTGCGCTCGCGCCCCAATTCAACACCTAACTGACGAATAGATTCCAAGAATGGAAGAGACTCGATATCACCGACAGTTCCGCCAATCTCAACGATAGCGACATCATGACCTTCACCACCTGCAAGCACTTTTTCTTTAATTGCATTAGTGATATGCGGGATCACCTGAATGGTGGCACCTAAGTAGTCACCACGACGCTCTTTACGAAGTACTTCAGAGTAGATTCGACCTGTTGTAAAGTTATTACGACGGTTCATCTTGGTACGAATGAAACGCTCGTAGTGACCTAAGTCAAGATCTGTTTCAGCACCGTCTTCTGTCACAAACACTTCACCGTGCTGTGTCGGACTCATTGTACCCGGATCCAAGTTGATATAAGGATCCAGCTTCATAATGGTTACATTTAGGCCACGGGCCTCTAAAATTGCTGCCAAAGAAGCTGCTGCAATGCCTTTACCTAGTGATGAAACCACGCCACCAGTTACGAAGATATACCTTGTAGTCATTATGAACCTGAGAAAATGAGTTGGAAATACGTGCTTGTAATGAAGCACTAGGACGGGGCGCTATTATACCAAAGCCCTAGCGATTCGACAAACAAGATTATTAGAATTTTTATATTCGTCGCTTATTCTTGTAATTTTACTTCATCCCAATATTGATCGAGCTCATCTAAAGTGTGGGCTTCCATCGGCTTCCCCGCTTGATTTGCTAGCGATTCAACCCCACGAAAACGTCGCTCAAATTTCCTATTTGCCTGACGCAGTGCCTGCTCGGGTTCAACCCCTAGATGCCGAGCAAGATTCACGACAGCAAAGAGCAGATCGCCCATCTCATCTTGCACCCTATCCTGACTGATTTCCTTTTGCTTAACCTCATGTATTACTTCATCTATCTCTTCATGTATCTTATCCACTACTGGACCAAGTTCAGCCCAATCAAAGCCAACTCTCGCAACACGCTTTTGAATTTTGACAGCGCGAGAGAGCGCCGGTAAACCCACGGGAATATTATCCAATACCGAATGCAAATCTTTAGCACTGCGCTCTTTGGCTTTAATCTGCTCCCAGTTATCTTTGACCTGTTCAGCACTCACGCCTTCCAAGGACCCGAAGACATGGGGATGGCGAGAGGTAAGTTTATTACAGATTTTGTCTACTACATCGCCAAAATCAAACAATCCGGCTTCTCGACCCAGTTGGCAATAAAACACCACCTGGAACAGCAGATCGCCTAATTCATCAGGCAGTTCATCCATGGCCATTCTCTCAATGGTATCAGCCACTTCATACGCTTCTTCCAAGGTAAACGGCACAATAGTCTCAAAACTCTGAACTTTGTCCCAAGGACAACCCGTTTTAGGATCCCTTAACTTAACCATAATATCGAGTAGAGGTTGTATATCGTTATTGTGCATAACTACACCTTAAAATGTGTTTTATAAAATAAAAATGACGACCTAAGCCGTCATTTTCTCTTTATTTAAAAAAGTCATAACAAGGTGTAATTAAAGCCTTCTGGCTTCACTCACCCCTTCAATCTGCGTCAGTTTAGACATCACACGTGAAAGTCCGTCTAAATTATACAGCTCAAGTTCAAGTTCAATCGCCGCCGTCTGAGTTTTGACATCCGATGTTGAACTCATTGCCATCACATGGGACTTTTCTGCTGCCAATACAGAGGTTAAATCTCGGAGTAATCCCGAACGGTCACTGGCAATAATGCGTAAGCGAATTTTATAACCGCCAGAGTAATGTTCACCCCACACCACATCCACGGTTCGTTCAGGGTGGACTCGCATCAGCTCTTTCACCTGCTCACAATCAGCTCGATGTACCGAAATGCCTCGGCCTTTAGTGATAAAACCATAAATTTCATCCCCTGGTACAGGCTGACAACAGCGAGCAATATGGCTCATGAGGTTACCGACGCCATTAACCTCGACTTGACCTTTACCCACTTTTTTAGACTTAATGCCGCTTTTTTTAACCAGATCTTCAACCGCGGCTTCATCATCAACTTGATTAATGCGCATATGGCTCTGCACATGATTAACCACTTGATTAAGACGTACATCACCACCGCCAATACTGGCCAATAGATCATCCATACTGACTAAGTTAAAACGCTCAACGGCACTTTGAGCATCTTTAAGCTTAAGGCCAGATCTGGCAAGCTCAGCTTCTAACATCTCTTTACCAGCAACGATATTTTTATCTCTATCTTGCTGTTTGAACCAGTGTTGTATTTTAGAACGCGCACGTGAAGTGCGGATATAACCTAAGTTAGGGTTTAACCAATCACGCTTAGGATTCGGGTGTTTAGAGGTGATAATTTCAACCCGCTGCCCTGTCTCAACCTGATAAGTAAAGGGCACTATGCGTCCATCGACTTTAGCACCAATACACTTATGTCCCACGTGGGAGTGAATATAATAAGCAAAGTCGAGCACACTCGAACCAGACGGAAGGTCGACCACTTCACCACTTGGGGTAAAGACATATACTCTGTCTTCAAAGACCTGACTGCGAACCTCTTCGACCAAGTTACCGCTTTCGGCCACATCTTCTTGCCACTGCAGAATTTTACGTAGCCAGTTTATCTTCTCTTCATATCCACTTTGCTTAGCGCCGCTCGCACCCTCTTTATATTTCCAGTGCGCGGCAACCCCGAGCTCTGCATCTTCATGCATCTGCTCAGTACGGATCTGAATCTCAACCGTTTTCCCCTCTGGCCCCACGACAATCGTATGGATAGATTGATAGCCATTAGGTTTAGGGTTGGCAACATAATCATCAAATTCACGGGGGATATGGTGCCAAAGTGTATGAACAACACCAAGCGCACCATAGCAATCTTGCAGTCTATCGGTCACGATTCTGACAGCGCGGACATCGAACAACTCATCAAACTTGAGATCTTTGCCCTTCATCTTCTTCCAGATGCTGTAGATATGCTTAGGGCGACCATAGACTTTTGCCCTGATCTGATCTTTATCTAGCCGAGCCTGAAGTTGCTCAACAAACTCATCGATAAAGGTTTCACGATCGAGCCTTTTACCATCGAGCTGTTTCGCGATCTCTTTATAAGTTTGCGGGTGCAGGTAACGAAAAGAGATATCTTCCAGTTCCCACTTCAGTTGACCAATACCCAGTCTGTTAGCCAGCGGCGCATAAATATCGGCGATTTCACGCGCTAATAATACCCGAGTTTCCTCATCGGCATTTTTAACCTCTCTAAGCAGACAGATACGCTCAGCCAATTTAATCACCACAGCACGAACATCTTCCACCATGGCCAATAGCATACGGCGGATATTATCGATTTTGACGTCACTGGTACGAGACTGGTTGTCGACTTTGAGTGCGCCAATGGCATTCATGGTCTCGACGCTCATCACTAATTTAGCCAGTTCGCTACCAAAACTCTCCTCTAACGCCTCTTTAGATAAAATCCCAGCTTCGAAAACGACAAATAACACTGACGCCTGTAAGGTTTCGATATCCATATTCAACGGCGCTAAGATCTCAATCATCTCTCTGGCACGTTGGAGTGTTAGCGTTTTGTGCTCTTGGCTTCCAACAAGCATGGTCTCGATACGGCTAATCAGTTCGAGTAGTGTTTGAGCTTCATCCGTGTCACTAATGTAGCGGTTTACCCACTCTTCTAGTTGAAAATTAGGATCGCTAAAATGTGCTTCTCGAACTGATACCATCTCAATTTCGTCCTTAACTTTGAAACAAAATAATTATATAGATACCTATCTTCAACATTATGATCTTATTGTCAATTAACATAAGCTGAATATTATTTGTTTAGTTATTTTTTCATCGAATTAAGTGACTTATGTAAAATTCAAGTTAATTCGAACAGTGCCATCGCTTCAATATGATGTGTTTGGGGAAACATATCGATTAAACCTAACTTTTTCAATTTGTAGCCATGCTTAAGTAAAGGCTCACTGTCTCGAGCTAAACTGGATGGATCGCAAGAGACATATACAATAGATTTAGGCTTCATTTTCTTTAAAAACTGCAGACTCTCAAACGCGCCAGCTCTGGCAGGATCAAGCAGTAATTTATCCACTTTACCTAACCAAGGCTCTTTTGAAAGATCAGCACTTAAATCCGTGTGGAAAAAAGTTACATCTGACAAGCCGCTTTGTTTGGCGTTAATTCTGGCCTGAGACACCATTTCTGGTACCCCTTCGACCCCAACCACTTTGGCACCCGATTTTGCTAGCGGTAAACTGAAATTTCCCACTCCACAAAAAAGATCAAGTACTCGTTCATCGGCTTTGACTTCCAACCATTGAACAGCCTGTTCCACCATTGCGGCATTAATTTCACCATTAACCTGCACAAAATTGCCTGGGGTGAAACTCAGTTTAATCTCGCCATCTAACGTGTAGAAAGGCAACTCTGTTGGCCCTTCAAGCACGGCAAGTTCACCCTCATTACCTTGAACAAGTAAATTAACCCCTTGCTCCTTGGCAAACAGGGTCAATAGGGTATTGTCTTTGTCCGATAAAGCTTTAGTCATTCTAACAACGATAAATTGACCGTTTTCAACATCGATAAGCTCAACGTGCCCTAATGCTCTTCGCCCTGACAGTTGATTTAACACTTTAGTTAAAGGCGAAATTAACTGTGACAAAGACGTCGATAAAACTGGGCAGTCACCAATGCTGATGACCTCTTTACTCGATTGAGCCCTAAAACCTAACGTGGTTCTTTTGCTCTCTTGATTGTAATAAGTCGCTAAACGCGCACGACGACGATAAGCCCATTGCTCACCGATTATCGCCGGTGCTAAAGTCTCTGCTTGGGTATGGCTTAATTTATCCATCAAACCGACCAGTGCCGATTCTTTGTGACTACGCTGCTTGTCTAAAGCAAGATGTTGAAGATCGCAGCCACCGCACTCATGGTAATGTGCACATTTGGTCTCGATACGATCCGCTGAACGACTCTCAATTTTGAGTAATTTAGCCTTCGAATGACGCTTCTTCTGTTCAGTCAACTGAACCATCACTTGCTCACCGGGTAGCGTCCCGGGGATAAAGACAATCTTCCCTTGATGCTGAGCAATCCCAGCCCCCAGATGATCTAAGCGGGTCACCTCGAGTTGAACTTTTGCAGAGAGTTGCTTTGAACTGTTTGGTTTTGCTTTAAAAAACTGTGCCATTTAGGCCTCTAAATCAATAATAATACTGGCCAAGACTGCATAACTTCTGGCAGTCTAGTGTTACGTGTGTAAGAACTGGACAAATCAGCGAGCCTAATGAATAAAGCCGATAGCATGACCAAATATAGCCTTAGATCATGGGTGCTCGTATTGGCATTAGCTCCGACCATTCTCATCGGGATCTTATTAGGCAGTTATTTTACCATAAATCGTTTCTATGAACTCGAAGAAACACTCATCGAGCAGGGCGGCAATATTATTGAGCCTCTTGCCATCGCTGCCGAAATAGGCCTGAAGAAGCAAGATTTTGAAACAACCAAGAAACTGATCACTGCAGCACAGCTCAACAAATCCTCCTTAGTTCAATTTATCGCCATTTTCGACACGGACAATCGAGTTATTGTCACCTCTCATCATTATAAAGATCATGAGTTAATGCGCTACGATAAACCATTAAGTAGCCTGATGAGAACAGAGCTAGAGCAAGTAGGTGATAGTTTAATTCTACGCAGCCCCATTTTTTCTTCAGAGCACGAACTCAAACTCAGTACCTTTGATGAAAGGGATCCTCAGCATCTTGTCGCAACCAAGCTTGGTTATATTGCCATATTGGTTAATAAAGAAAATTCATTACTTGAACAGCACAGAGCTGCTGTTGCCGCTTTTATCATCGTCCTAATTGGCGTTCAGTTAAACTTACTCTTTACCTTTCGACTAGTTAAAAATGTCACCCAACCCATCACTGAAATGGTGAAGGTAGTTGCAAAGATAAGGGAAGGTAAACTCGACACTCGCGTTGATGGTAACTTAATTGGTGAACTGGATCTGCTGAAGCGTGGTATCAATGCGATGGCAAGTTCCTTGTCAGAATACCATGATGAGATGCAACAAAATATCGACCAAGCCACCTCTGATCTTAGGGAAACCTTAGAACAAATTGAGATCCAAAACGTCGAGTTAGATTTAGCTAAAAAACGCGCACTTGAAGCCAGCCGGATAAAGTCAGAATTTTTAGCCAACATGTCACATGAACTCAGAACTCCACTTAACGGCGTGATTGGGTTTGCTAAACAATTGCTTAAAACCCCTTTGCACTCAAGCCAACAAGATTACATCAGCACCATCGAAAAAAGTGCCAGTAACTTGTTAGAGATCATTAACGACATATTGGATTTTTCTAAGTTAGAAGCCGGAAAACTGGTATTAGAAAATCAACCTTTTGCTTTACGAGATACCATAGGTGACACCGTCACTTTGTTGTCCAACAGCGCACGAGAAAAAGACATCGAGTTGGTTGTCGACATAGACCAAGCGATCCCAGAAGGTCTTTGTGGCGATTCAATGCGGATCAGTCAAATTCTCACCAACTTGATAGGTAATGCTATCAAGTTCACCGACAAAGGCAGTGTCCAGCTTTGCCTTAAACTCGCTGAAAGTTCAAAAGAGAGAGTACTACTTCGCTGTGAGATAACCGACACAGGTATAGGTATCGATCCCAAACAGCAAGAGATACTATTTCAAGCCTTTGGACAAGCGGACTCCTCAATCTCTCGTCGCTTTGGTGGGACTGGACTCGGCTTAATTATCACTAAACGCTTAGTGAATCGAATGGGTGGTCAGATAGGCTGCCAATCAGAAGCCAATGTTGGTTCTACTTTTAGCTTCACTCTGCCACTTGAAACCAGCCAATATCCGGTAGGTCAGTTTTTACCAACAGAGAAACTCCTGAATAAAACTGTGTTATTGGTGGAGCCAAGAGAGCTGTCTAATAATGCCTTAGCAAAACAGTTCGACTATTGGGGCATGCGAGTCACCAACCTGCATTCATCGACCCAGCTCGACAGACATATCAAGCAAAACTCTACCATTTACGATTTTGGCGTAGTGAGCTGCAAAGGATTAAACCCAGATAAAGACTTTTCAGAACAGTTGCAGGCCATTAAAGCTTCATGCCATTACTTAATCTTTCTCTCTGGCACTAATGAACAAAACTTACATATTGTGTTTGGTTCCGTTGATAAAATCTTCCCCAGCCCCGTTGGCACAAATACATTGGCTCAGATACTGCTCGATCCCAAACCCGATATTAGCAGCGCATACAGGCAAGAAGAGTTTAATCAAGCAGAGCCCGTCGCCAGAGAAGTATTGAGTGTGCTCGCTGTTGATGATAATCCGGCAAACCTTAAGCTAATTGATACACTATTAAAGGAACTCGTTACTCAAGTTACCGTGATAAACAATGGAAAAGGCGCGGTTGATGTCGCTCAGGAACGCAGTTTTGATCTTATTTTTATGGATATTCAAATGCCAGGCACTGACGGCATTAGTGCCACTAAACTCATTCGCCAGCAATCCTTAAACCGCAACACTCCCATTATTGCCGTCACCGCTCATGCCATTGCCGAAGAGAGAGAGCTTATCCAACAAAGCGGGATGGACGGTTACCTGCCTAAACCTATCGATGAAGCCGCACTAAGAAGTGTGATCGATCGCTGGAAGACTAGGCCTAAATTTACCCATTTCGATCCCTTTACGCTTAATTGGGAGTTGTGTTTAGCCCAAGCGAATCAAAAGCAAGATTTAGCCTTGGATATGCTTAAAATGTTAGTCGCATCAATTCCTGAGACCACGGAATTAATAAAAAAAGCGCTAGAGGAGTTCGATCAAGACTCAATGCTGTCATCGGTTCATAAACTCCATGGGGCGTGTTGTTATTGTGGCGTGCCAACAGCACAGAAGCTTTGCCAAGAGATTGAATCCTGCTTAAAAGCCGGTTCTGCTGTTGCCGATGTTGAGCCTGAAATACTTGAGTTACTTGACGAGCTAAGTAAGGTAGAATCAGCCGCAACTCAAGTGATATCCCAGTTATCAACGGACGTAATAGATGACAACGAAACCAGGCTTCTTTAAACGAGTCAAAGCATTAGATTTTTCACAGAAGAAAGTCTTTGCTATTGCCTTGTGTCAACGCATGTTACCTAACTATCAGCTTTTCTCAGAAGTCTGTGAATTTGGTGACCCGCAGGTATTAGACACTGTACTAAACCTGCTGTGGCAATCGAGCTATGATTCCAAGCTAAAGCTCAACATCGATATTTACCTAGAAAGATTGGAGCTTATCACTCCAGATCCCGCTAACTTCGATGTCTATGGTGTTTATCCAGCCATGGATGCAACTACCGCTTTGATCGCTCTTTTAAGTGCTATTCAAAGTAAAGTTGAAGAAGATATTGTCAACATTAGTAAGTTGTCATCAAGTACCGTCGCAAATTATATTGAAGCGATTTCAGACGTAGAACTTGATGAAGATGCCTTTGATGATTACATCTTTAATCATGAAGTCATGCTTGATGAAAAAGAGCTGCAAGAGAACTTGTTAGAGCTTATTGAAGATAATCCTAAGCTCAATGCTGAATTTATTAAATCCTTACGCAAAGAGATTATCGATGCGGGTGTCTCCAATATTGGTATAGGAACACAGGAAGGCTAACTTTCCTGACTCATTATGCGTAAGTTAATCTATCAAGGTTATATTTTAACGAATGCAAAGGGATTAACTGATACTTGGACGCTTACCATAAGCGGCCAATGCCGAACAGGTTCTTTGTTTGAGCTCAGAAGACAAATAAACTTCTATTGTGAGCTTGGTGTTTTACCGCCAACCAAGCTCAACAAGCAAGCAGGAACAAAGACCAATCCGGCAATCGAACGTATCCCCCCACGTCGTTATCTAATCAAATAAGTCATATCAATAAAGAGACAAGGCTAACTCTAGCCTTGTCTCTTCTATTTTTATACCAAAGTGCACGTTTATGACGAATACGTCATAGTCCACCTTAGCCCTAGTATGATATTTTAACGTATAGCAACTTTGGAACTGCATTTAATGTCACCCATTTTAACTCCCCTGTTTGCTGTACTCGCCATGATGTTATTAGGCTCGCTAGTACAGAAACTTAGACTGCTCCCCCCCGATACCGATATGGTGCTGAACCAATATGTGTATTATGTGGCCTTCCCTGCAATTATGCTTATCGCACTGGCACAAACACCAATCGATGAGATATTGCAATGGGGGTTTATTGCTGGGTACAGCCTCGCCATGCTCATCACCTACCTTCTGGTAATATTGGTATCGTATATCACCAATAAAGGTCGTGCAGACTTAGCCGCATTAAGGGCTCTTAACAGCACATTCGGTAACACAGCGTTTATCGGCATACCTTTGTTATCCATGTTGTTTCCAGGGGAGCAAACAGCCCTAACAGCGGCCGCTATTGCCAGTTTACTTTCGGTTATCGTGTTTGCTTTAGTTCTTGTAGTTATCGAATTATATCAAGAGAAAAGCAGTGGAAAGCAAGAATATAAACAATCCCCACTGGTAATTGTTGCCCTCTCTTTAATCAAAAATCCCGTCGTGATTGGCAGCGCTATCGGCGTTCTTTTGTCTGCCCTAAAGTTTGAATTATTCGAACCTATCTCAATCATGTTAAGGCAAATAGGAATGACATCTAGCCCTTGTGCCCTCTTTGCTATTGGAATGGTGCTCGCTAAAGCGAGTGGCAGCCAAGAATCCTACAATGAAAAATCAAGTGTATTAAATCAAATTGCAGAGCTGAGTTGGATAAACGTTGCTAAATTGTTCATACAGCCTGCACTGGCCTATATTTTATTATCAGCCTTCGGGATTGAGGGCGATTACTTTGTCATGGGAGTGCTACTGGCTTCGCTTCCAACAGCCGCAAGCGTGTACCTTTTAGCTGAAAGGTATCAGATTAAGGTGATGATAAGTGCGCAGGCCATTATGCTTGGTACCGTACTCAGTATTGTGACCTTACCTCTGATAGAAAGGTTTTTGCATTAAGAGACAAAAATGTAACAATCTGATGTTAAAACTATTTAAGTGCTTCAAACGGGGTATACCCAAACCACTTCAAGATGCCGGATTCAGCATGTCGTGAAGTGACAGAGTTCAAGGCATGAAATTGCTGGACTAGTTATTCTCATTCACTATTTCATAACGCAGAAACATGTTGCTTCACGCCTTGGCCTGCGGGAACTCCCGTAGAATATCTGCACTGTGTTAGTGATATCAACAAGGGAGTAACCATTATCCTCAATCACTGCCTTGCTCAGCTACCCTACGGGAGCTCTGAAACGAGCATCTTGAGGTAGCTTGGGTATACAGATAGAGCAAGGTTAATTTTCACACAAAGCTTTACTGTATATAAAATCAGTATATACTGTTCATAAACACAGTACTTAAGTGAAGGTGTCTCATCATGCTTTGCCAACTCAGCATTAATAATTTTGCCATCGTTCGATTTCTCGAACTGGATTTTAAACCTGGAATGACCAGCATTACGGGTGAAACCGGTGCAGGTAAATCAATTGCAATTGATGCTTTAGGCTTATGTCTTGGTAACCGGGCTGACGCCAGTACCGTTAGACCTGGCGCATTAAAAGCTGAAGTGAGTGCAAGGTTTTCACTAGATGATGTTCCCTTAGCAAAACGCTGGCTTGAAGATAATGATCTTGAATTAGATCAAGAGTGCATCCTTAGACGAACCATCAACAGTGATGGGCGCTCAAGAGCCTATATTAATGGCAACCCAGTTCCGCTCACCCAGATTAAAGATTTTGGCCAGCTATTAATTGGAATACATGGCCAACATGCCCACCATGCGATGCTAAAAAGTGAGCACCAACTTACTTTACTTGATAGCTATGCTAATCACAGGTTACTACTTGAAACAGTCTCCTCTAGCTACCTGCGCTGTAAGTTAATAGAGAAGGAACTGAAGGTCCTTCAGCAAACTCAACATGAACGCATAGCCCGTAAGCAGTTATTGCAGTATCAAGTTGAAGAGCTCAATGAATTCGCCCTAAATAAGGGAGAGTTTGAAGAGATAGAGGCTGAACATAAGAAACTTGCCAATGGTACTGCACTTGTCCAAGCCTGTAAAAATCAGCTCTATATTTTACAGGAGAATGATCAAGGCAGTGTTGAGTCCCTGATCAACGCTGGCATTACGCAGGCTCAGGAACTTGAGTCTTATGACCCAGATCTTAAAAGCGTTGTTAATATGCTTAATGATGCATTGATTCAAATTCAGGAAAGTAGCAGTGAAATTGAACATTACTTAGATAAATTAGAGCTGGATCCTGAACATTTTGAACAGCTAGAACAAAGACTGTCCAAATTAATGCAGCTTTCACGTAAGCATCAAGTTCTACCTTGTGCCCTCTTCGGTCACCATCAAGAGTTGTTAGCAGAACTGAACTGCTTAGATTCAGATGAAGGGGCCTTAATACAGCTAGAAGAGCAAGTAAACGCAAGCAAAGAAAGCTACTTAATCCATGCTAAAAAGTTAAGCCAAAGTCGAAATCGTTACGCTAAAGAATTAGATAAAAAAGTCACGCAGTCGATACATGAACTTAGTATGCCGAAGGGCAAATTCTGCATCACAGTCACCTTTAACGAAGAACTTATTTCGCCTAATGGCTGTGATAGCATAGAGTTTCAAGTATCAACAAATCCAGGCCAACCCCTGCAAGCTATCTCTAAAGTTGCCTCTGGTGGTGAGCTTTCACGAATAGGTCTTGGTATTCAAGTTATTACAGCGAAGAAAGTATCGACGCCAACCCTGATTTTTGATGAAGTCGATGTGGGGATTTCAGGCCCTACTGCGGCTGTTGTTGGGCGTATGCTGCGCACTTTAGGTGATTCAACACAGGTCTTCTGTGTCACTCATTTACCTCAAGTTGCAGGTAATGGACATCAGCATATGTTCGTCAACAAGCACACTAAGGCGGGTAAAACTGAAACATCAATGGTCTCTTTAGACAAGTCCCAGCGAGTCGAAGAGCTGGCTAGACTGCTCGGTGGAGATGTGATCACCAGTAATACATTGGCCAACGCTAAGGAACTATTACAGAGCTAGACTACCTATCTCTGTCTTCCCCTTATTAAAGAGCGGGCATGCTCTATGCCCGTTATTTTCCATTACTACATTCCCGCTAATATTGTCTCATGACACAAATAATTAAATAAGCTAACCAGTCACCATTAAATGCTAACGACCACGAAGTGATTACATCTTTATACTGGATTAGTCACCAACCTTAATTGTTATTTTATGTACGGTGTCAGTGGGTAATAGAGGTGTAGTCACATTATTGGCGTAATCTTCAAAACCTGAACGATAATAGTCAGACAAAGGGTGACCAGACTGCCCACCAGGTATCATCATAATGCCATTTTCTTCCGAACCCGGTTGTACAATAAAACGTTGTGAGGCACCAAATGAACGTTTTTGAACAGCTGGCATAAACGTATCCCCAAATCCAATTTGACTTGGCATATCCAAAAAACGACTCAAGAATGGCAGTTGCCGACTAAATGGGTGTTTTATCTCTAACCGATTAACTTCCCCCCACTGCAAGTCGACCAACTCCCCGTCTTCACTGTGTTTAGCCAGTAATGTCTCCACCGAGTCTTGATAGATAGAAATAGCAAACTCATCCCAAGTACTAAATTCGACAGGTAACCAGTCAGCTGGTTGTTCAACGATTAATTGCCAAATAGCGGGTTCCAAATAGCGTTTAACCACGGATAGACTCAAATTTAGCTCATTGAGCACAGTTTCAATTGGCGCAAAGCTATTATCAATGAACTGATGCCTAAACGATCTCACTAAGGTATAGCCAACAGAGTCAGCACAAGCACACTGCTGCCAGTCTCTCAAATATTGAATATCTTTGGCGAAACGCGTTGGCTGAGTTGAAAGTAAGGTAATTAAGAATTCATGCCAAGGTAGAAGAAATCTTGCCTCGTTATCCAACTGCAGTGTTAAAAAGTCTTGTTCGTTAAAACGTTTAGCTTCAAATAATCGGTCTCTTATTTGCTGGGCTCTCGCGCCTAACGCATAGCCACCATCACCAAATCGAGTCGATTCATCCGCCGACATTACTCTTGAATTCGCCGACCATAATCGACTCGAATCAGGATTAAAGACTTGAGGTAAGTTGGGCTCATTCTCTTGCCACATGGTGTCTTGAAATTGATAAGCTTGTTGCGCTGTATTACTCGGATTCGTTCGCGATGGCACTGCACCTGCTGGCTTCCAACCTGCATTTCCATCACTGTCGACCAACAACATATTTTGTACCGGGATCCCGATACTTGTCGCTAACGCTAACCCTTGCTGAACATTACTGACCGTTTCCAGTCCCATTAACTCCATATTCACGGCATAATCCTGATGCGCCACCCAAGAGAGACCATAGGCTTTACCATTAATTTGTTTAACTGGGCCAAACTCCGATATCTCAATGGGGTATTCAAGGGTTGAATCAGGCAACTCGATTAATTCAATATCCGTCGAGAGCATTTGCTTATCATCCAACAATACCCAATCCGCGGTATCGATATAAGCATTAGTGAATCCCCAGGCAACCAGCCCATTCGTCCCCACGACAACCGCAGGGGTGCCGGGTAACGAGACGCCAGTCACTTGAACTTGTTTAACTTCATCTCCTATCTGACTCTTGTAGTTCAACTGGGCCCGATACCAAATAATGGGCACCGCAAACGAGAGGTGCATGTCATCAGATAGCATGCCTTTTCCTGAGGCTGTTAAGGCGCCCCTCACAGCCCAATTATTACTGCCAATATCCAGGGGTTCTTCAATGGAAGTCACCTTGGAAGCGGCAAAGTTTTTCATTAAAAGAGCGGGGATTTCAAGCTTATCAGTGGGGAGTAAACTCGCATCAAGCGCTGCCTGATAGGGGCTGTTTTGCGTAATAAAAGCCAACATGTTTTTGCCATACAGTTGTTCAATATGGGTTAGCACCATGTCTCTTGTCGGGGTTCTTCCCTGAAGGTCCAAATACATACTAAAGATAACGAGCAGACTATCGGCGGGTACCCATGATCGCGGTGTAGAATTTGTCAGAAGGTATTCAAATGAATTGAGACTCTGCTCTGCTAACGCGGCATTGACCCCATTAGCATAAGCTTGGAGTAGCATTTTTTGGGCTATTGGCATCTTAGCCACGATTGATTCAGCTCGCTTTCTAAATTGATGAAAGCGATGTTGTTTATCGACGTTAAGCGCTTTGCTGCCAAATATCTCTGACAACTCACCAGCTGCATTTCGTCTTAATAGATCCATCTGAAAGAATCTATCTTGCCCGTGAGCAAAACCTAGCCCGTAAGCAATATCTTTGCGGCTATCACCTGAAATGATCGCCGTGCCGAGAATGTCTCTCTCTAAAGTAATGTCATTGGAGATATGGGCGCTATAACGATCACCTGAAAGCTTAGGTAAACTCAGGTTCAATCCAATGTAAACAGCCGCTATGGTGATAAAAATTAACGATAAAGCGAAGGTGAAGAATATTCTAGTTATTTTAGACATTAACTAACGCCATGATTCAACAAACTTTTAGCTACTATATATTAAGTTAGTTAAATGTTAAGCCTATTTATAGCCTAAATATTCCCATTCACCGTTCAGATAGAAATAAGGAAAACCCATTTCATGCTACATGCACTGAGCTAATGCTCCTTTTTTAGTTGCGGCCATCACACAACCACGCTCACTATCAGTCGCAGCCTTACAATCTGCCATCATGGTTTTAGCATCTGGAGCCATAGCTCCCAGTACCTTTTTAGCATGCTTGACGACCTCTGGACACTTGCCTGCAGCAACAGGCTCATAGTTAGTGCATCCACTTAACATTAATATAGACGCTATTCCTATGCTTAAAGGTAGGATTGAAGGGAGCAGACTCTTTCGCTTATTAGTATTGAACATATTTATTCCTCAATTATCTTCATTTCATTGTCACTACAAGACTAGAAGAGATATATCACTTTTGCATTGATACTGATAAAACCTGATCGTTAAGAGCGAGAACTGTCGATCTCTAGGGTGGTAAATGGTAGATTTACATTTCATTAGCTGTATGACTTATAAGCCTCATGACTAGATAAAAATAAATGGCAAAACCGAATAAAAAAGGCCCGACTCGAACCGTAGATATCTTCTGTTCGAAGTGTAAAAACCAACTATTTAAATACCGAAAAGGTGGGAAAGGTGCACTGGTCAAATGTTTTAAGGAGCGTATCGTTGAAGATTATACTCACACTGCGTGCTTATGCCCCAATTGCGGCCAAGAGTTTGCCAGAGATACATTAGTACGAGGAACTCCTGCACTAAAAATGATTGGTGGTAAGGTCACTTTTAAATAGCGGTTGGTATAAAACAAAAAAGAGCCCTAGGGCTAATGCCGATCATTTAGTGATAAATCGATCGGTTGACTGATCTTCTAGATGCTT
>OJDH01000258.1_pt1 | contig 32672 bp, 37 predicted proteins | sample 1592761 | NCBI WGS metagenome assembly OJDH01 (sample SAMN05416855, study PRJEB24817) | seawater metagenome | isolation source: Sea water | place: Canada:Atlantic | collected 2013-11
GGATATATCGAATATTTAGGATATATCGAATATTTAGGATATATCGAATATTTAGGATATATCGAATATTTAGAGTATTTGCATTTCTTCCCGTAAACGAGAAAGTTCCTCTATTTTGTCATATAGCGCTCGATGGATAGAAGCATACTTGATTTCTTCTGGACTCAAAGTTTTAGTTTGACGCTTCTCTCTTTCCCTTTGTTCGTCAGTTTTAATACTGAAATGGAAAGCATTTTTGATTTTATTTCGCATGATGACCTCTCGGTAAGGAAGCTGGAACAAGATCAATCGTCACTGTTTGCCATTGGTTTGTATTGATTTTTTCAAGCCCTGTTTTTTTCTGTGGGCTTCTGGATAACCTCATCCCGATCTTACCTAATATACAATCAAACCATTTCGCTGGAACGTGTTGTAACGTTGCATTGTGACGCATAAGCAGCTTTTCTAGTGTTTGAAAATTCCGAAGTTGTCCGTTGTGTTCGTAGAACATCGGAGATGTTAATTTGACTTGTTCAATACCGTATTGTGGCAATATAGACACTAGTTTAAGTAGCTCTTGGTAAGTTTGACGATCAAATGCCTGGTACGGTTTCTTTAGATGTAATTGTACCTTAGTACTAAATAAAGGCTTACTAATCACTAATTTAGACTGTTCATGTAGTTGTAGTTCGAGATTAGGAAGCGAAGCGAAAAACAGTGGTATAACAAAAAACGATACTATGAATATCCATAGTTCTAAACGTACCAGAGCTACCAATTCAACCCAAAGATACAACGGGGTTAAACACACAAGCGCAAAAGCTAATGTACGTAAGAAAAAATCGACTCGTATACGAGTAAATCCGTCATTAAGTAGGTAAGGCTCTTTTTTGTATATGCGAGTATTAGAGAATATTTGAAGGGTAATTCCAGACAAGATCGTTGTTAATGTGATGAGCGAAAGTGAAATGATTATTTCTGCCATGATAGTTTGATTCCATTTGATTTGGGCTTGGATACTGTGATGCATACGAGGCTCAAATGACTTAAAGGCGGTCATTTTCGGCACGAATGCAACACTGCATCATTATTAAGTCTAAACTTTGGTATCTATTATTTTCAGACAAAAAAATTGCGGCATAAGCCGCAATTCTAGTGTTTTATATTAAGATCAAAGGAGTTTATTCGCTATATATAAGGGTATTTCTCCTTTTTCAATATAATCGCAAATAGCTTGTCTTCGTCCATTGATAGGGAAGTAATTAATTTCGGCTTTATACTTTGTGTAGAAATCGATAGCCTTTTCTATTTCTATGTCAGAAACTGATCTTTCGAGTCGATCAAGACCACAGCCAACCACACTCGCAGTATCGGTATCAATTGTCATTAACCTATCGCGATATTTTGTCATTATCAAAACCTCTATTTATTGTTACGCAAGCGAATTAAACCTAACAAACCTAAGAGTGATAAAAACCCAAGTGAACCGCCGCTACTTCCGCCATCATCAGGTGTAGGCTCTGGAGTTGGGGGGGGTACGGGCTTAGATTTTCCTTTGTTGAATGTCACCGTTTGACCATCAGCCAGTGTTAAGATACCTTCATAACCGTTCTCACTTGTTACAGTGTAAGTACAAATATCAAACGGTTGGACTTGTTCGGCCATACATGAACTATTGGTAACATCGAGTTCAATATCACCACTTACAGCCGCATCATCAACAATAGGGTTAACATGCAATGATTGGATCTCAATCGTTGAGCTTTGACCTGCATCCACAGTGCCAATTGTTTGATGATGCCAACCGTCAATCGTGGCTAAAATCCAATCTTGTGAATAGGAAATACGGCTTGCACTGGTATGATGGTAATCCTCACCTTCCACACCGACAGGCGGCTCTATTATTCCAGCTCTATTTGTTATAGCAACAATCTTTCCATCAAGTAAATAGGGAGAACCTGAGTCACCTGCTACGGCAATAGCTTCCGTCTTAGCACTTAGAAAAAGAAGTTCTTCATCATCAATATCGAAGAATTTATCAATGGTGTATTGAGCACTGTTTAGCTGTTGGTTGCTTTGTCCAAAACCGTAGATAGTAAAGACAGTTTCTAGATTTTGCGTTAATGGGGCATTAGATAGAAAAAGTACCTTATCCACATCAGGCTTACGCTCCAGCTCCCACAGTGATATGTCACTGGCGACACCATCGGTAAATACATTTTCATTAATGGCGTTCACTCGCTTTGATTGCTCGCTGTTAGTTTCTGCGCCCACTAAATTTATAGGTCGTAAACCATCTGTGTCAGCCCAAGTACAATGCCACGCAGTTAATACCCATTTGCCACCAATAATGGTGCCTGTACAACCCATTTCGACTAGTGAGGGGTAAAGTGTTGCATTAACAGGCGTACCATTTTCGACAGCAAAAACACTGTGAGATAACGCCAATATACTTAATGTTAATAATGTTTTATTCATCTGAAACGCCTGATTAATGGTTGATAGGTCGAGTATGATCCTGTTATTCGAGTTCGTCAATGAGGCTAATCAACTGTATTTGTTACTAAAAAGTAAACATTAGTGTAAGATCATCTACCCAACTGTAATGGGGTATTTGACGCCCTACTTGATCGCCACACTGGTTATTTTATCCTCTGCATCGTTTTAGCTCAGATTAAAAATGAGGCAAATAAAAGCGCGATCAGATTGGATCGCGCAATTAAAAACTTTTACATTTTTCGTTTAAAACGTGACCACCTTCACATTAAGGGCAGTATTGATTCATACTTACACAAATTGGTCTTGATATGGTTTCCCAAGGCAACCAATGACCATTTGAACAAACTTGTCTATCAGTACCTGTTTCACATGTTCGGCCACTACTACACCCTGTTGTTTTTGATTGCGATTCACCATCACGACATACCCCTGACTCACTTGCTTTTCCTCTAGCGTAAATTTCGTTAAACATAGAGAAGGCATAACTTTCCATTGCCACAAGCCGCGTTTTTGATTCGAAATGAAAATCTACTAAAGTATTCTCTCTTTGATTTTGTGATATAGAAATCACATATCGACGAGGTGATGTTTTTGAAAATATGAGATTACTTGTGGGGATCACTATACTTGATCTGCTTTTTCGGTCATTTGATGCGAATATCATTAATTCGCTGTATTTCGTCACATCAGGCAACGAACAACCCGCCTTACAATTACTGTTTAGTGTTTTAATGAGTGTCCACTCCTCAGTATCATCACTTGCGCTTGAAGATATAGGGGCTGTTGTATACCTATTCCACGTATCAATCGTTTGTTCTGGGGTAATGGTTTTACCATGGAGATTTTTTTTAGCCGATGCCATACCTTTTTCAAAAGTGACTTTATCTTCCGAAGTAACAGCTATAACAGAGCTGGCTAAACATAAACAAAATGTAGCTAGAAGCATTTTTTTCATTTCAGAATTCCTCTTATTTTTGGATACAGCGTAGTGATACCAACACTTCGCCATCGTGCATAAATTCCCAGTTATGGCTTATTTTATTAACAGCGTAGTAATCAAGGCCGATAGTCCAGTGATTACTAAACGTGTCTACATAGGCTTTTTGCTTACTCACCTCATTAAAATCTTTGGCTGTACTGTTAGTGAAAATCCCTTTGATCGCGACTTGAATATCGGGTTTCATGTGGGAAGGACATTTTTGTTTATTTACCCTGTCACCGTGTTTAGCAACAAAAATATCGGTGACAGAACCCGACAAGTTCATTTGTGAACCGTCACTGTTTCGAATTAGCACTTCTTTCGCGTTAGTGATCGCATGATTGCCGCCTATGTCCCAATCTCCACTCAATGTCGAATTGTTTCCGGAGCGCTTGACGACTTGTTCATGCTGAATGGCATTATCAAGACGCGAGATCACAATCAATACCGCATTTTGACCTTCATCCAATCTCGCACCGGCTAATTTACTTAATGCACTGATGTAACCACTGCGTTCAAATGCAAAGAGTTCATTGTTTGGAGGGAGTGGAATAGTGATCGTTTGCTGCGGTATGTGGTTTGGCACTGTGTAGTTGCTTCTTAACAGCATTTTTGTACCCCAAGGGGTTGTATCATTCATGATGCAATTTCCTTTGCTTGCATCATTAGCATTGCAATTAGGTAGATATTCAGGCTCTAACTGTCTCCATGTTGGGGGGAAAATAGTAAGTTCATTGATACTACTACGCTCACTTGCAACTTGATCCATTTGATAAGCGTTGATCTGTTGCACAATGTGTTTCATACGTTCATAAAATGGGGTAGCCCCCGCTAACATCTGTTCCTCCGTATTACCTTTGGCAATTTGCAGCAATAGCAGACTTAAAAAGCTCAGTGTTATAAGCATTCCTAAGATCATGGCAAAGCCGCGCTGTTTATTTTTCATCTTCACTGTAGGCATCCTGTGTTTCTATTAATAAGCGCTAATGTGTTTGCGATATCAGCACTTATAGGGGAGTGAAAAATCAGGTTATTACCATTCATTCGCATTGGTTTTAGTGCAGCTTGTACTGCCGCTCGCAATCGACTATCAGCAATAGTCACGGTAGTTAAAATGGTGGTTGGCCGTTGCCAAATGGGATTAGTGGTTGTGCTTACCAGCGTAACGGCAAACGTCCACTCAAGAGTTTGGAGCTGATCATCCAGTAGGTTTTCATTTATGAGCGTGGTGATATTCAATGGTCTTTGCAGTGTTAAGCATCGAGTACGCATTAACTCTGTTCCTAGCCAAAGATTACTTCCTCTTTTAACCTCAGCAAGTCCATTTTTCACCTTTTGCACAGCAATAAAGTCTTCAAATGTACGAGATAGAATAGGAATTGAAAGTAAAACCAACAGAAAAAACACTACTGTAATGGTCAGTTCCAGCGTGGAGCTTCCGCGCTGGTTCTGCATCATAGATCCCTCTTAGAATGTCATCGTAATAGTCGTACCAGCGACTAGAATAGTGTCGCATTCATCCCCACTTTGACAGTTTCCACGAGTGATAGGAGCCATCGCATCAGCGACCTCAAGCATGGAATCTGGATTGTTAGGTAACGTAGCTGCAAGATTAAAAAGACCAGGGTTAGCATTAGCGGTGACAGTCCAATTTCCTCCATATGAGTTAGTGGCCACACCGTTATTAGCTTCTCCACAAATGGTGCCACCTTTGGTTAGAATGTTTTGCAAGCATAATGTATTAAGGGTTACGCCAGTGTAATTTGAACGTGCCTTTTTCCAACGATAAACAGCGCTTTGAATAGTAGATGCATCACGTTGGAAAGAAGATAAGCTACTAGCATCTTGTAGTTTTGGAGCTAGCATTAACGTTAGCAAAATACCCGCAATAATAACGCCCCCTGCTATCATCAAGTCTAATGTAGACATACCACGTTGCTTATGTCCGAATGATTTCTGAATTTGTGATGTTTTCATGTGTTTTTCTCTCATAGTAAAATGCTCTTGATGCAAAATTGCACAAGAGTTAAATAAAAATCGGATGGTATAACTAGGTGTGGTTAAAAACGAAGGTTGGTTGCAATACCGATAATCAACATTGCAATCCCACTTGCCATGAGCATTCCTATACAAGCTCCTGTTATTTTGAGTAAATCACTACCAAAACTCTGAATCAATTCAATTTCATCAGTAATCATAGCGTGATGCATATCTGCACTGCGTAACAAGGTAATATCAAATGATCCAATTTCTCCTAATAATTTTAATGTACTCTGCTCACTTTCATTAAGAAGCCCTGTATTAAGTATGTCACCTAAGTTTTTACGCCCAGAATGGACATTGCTTATCATCTGAATTAAATGTTCATTCAAAAATGGGGATGCATTCTCTTGAATTGTTGTCAATGAATCCAATAAACCATAATTTGCTTTCATTAAATTACCTAATGAGTACAGCAAACTACTTGTTTGGATCAATCGGAACTGTCTGTAAATAGGAAAATTGTTTAAGGAAACACGAATTTGTCCTGTGAGTAGCGGTAACGAAATAGAAACCCCTATCAATATAGCAACAAGCCCCCCCCCTAATAGCATTCCCCATTCGTACCAAAACAAGCCGAATTGATAAGCTATAATAGTTAAACTATCCCATCTATTCATTGGCACAAAACCACCAAATTGAGGAATGATTTTAATCGCGATACCTGCTGATACAGCTAACATGATAGATACACCCAAAATAGGCTTAGCCAACGCTCTTGCAATCAAAACAGTTGATGCACTGCGTGTTCGTAAAGTTATTAGTGCATTCTTAACACCTCCCTCAAAATCTCCCGCACGTTCACCAGCAACAAGAGCTTGCCAACTTAGCGTGTCGATCCATTCTTTTAACCCGATTGAAAATCCTTTACCTTTTCCTATTCCATCAAGAATTTCTATTGCAATAAGCTGTTCAAGGCTACTTCCATAACTAGCAATTTGATTAGCAATATCACGCTGTTGAAGACCCGCGACTGTAAGCCTATATATATTATCAAGCAGCTTAATTTGTTTTCTTTTATTAAATCGCCAATTCATATTCCCTCTCTTATAGTTTTAATGTGGCGTAAACATCACTTGAAGATTGGGGAATAAGTTGATTAACTTTCTTTGCCGCAGTCAGTACATCTATTTCACCCAGCTGAATTTTATTAATGGCATGATCACGAACCGTTTTAAAGCCTTTATTTTTTAGTGCAACTTGCCAATTTAGATAATCTTTCCTCAAAATAAAATCGCGATCTTCATCATCGAGAATAATCATTTCGATTAATGCTGTGCGACCTTTTTCACCTTTATTACAATGTTTACAACCATTGGGATTACGCCAAAACACATGCTCCCTGAATTCAGGCTTAAGGAAAGAATCAAGAGCGATTCTTGCTCGATGATAATCATCACCAAGTTCGTTTGTGTCATATGCGCCAAGCGATTTACTATCTGTAAGCTTGCAGTGAGGACATAATTTTCTAACAAGAGTTTGATACGCCCAAACTTTCATTAGAGCAGGGGCAGATACGACCGAAGGAGGCACTTTTAATTGTTCAGTGAGTGTGTGAGCGATACCTATCGCACTAGATGTATGTAAAGAGGTAAAAACTAATTGCCCCGTTTCACCCTTTCGCGTAACTTCCATCGCACCAGCATGGTCGCGTACTTCTCCATGTAGCTCAACATCCACATCATGACGAAGTAATACTTTAGAGTATGTAGCAAACCCTGATTTTGTATCACTATTTTTATCACTGGTAACAACCGTTTGAGGAATCCCTAAATTAAATTCATCAGGATCTTCTAACGTATGAACAGCACTTTCTTCATCTATTAAATCTAATGTTGATGCAATAGATGTTGATTTTCCGCTTCCAGTTTTTCCTGAAAATATACAGACCCCCGATGGAGTTTTTAAGAAATCCATGATTATATCGACATGGCCATCAGTCCATCCCAATGTATCCAGTGGAGGGATTGACTGTTGAGCATTAAGCCAACGTAGAGTAATTTTCCCCCCCCCCTTAGCTGGAATATAATCAGCTCGCCACGAAGTTAAACGAGGCTCCATGATCTCCTCACCATTTTCATCTTTATTTGTTAAAAGAAGCAATTGCTCTAACTTTCCGCTGTTTGGCAATTTCTCTACATAATCATGATCTTTAGATATCGCTTTTGATGTAAAGATGTATGAGAACAAAGCTTCACCATAAGCATGATCAGGGATTGTTTCTGATAACACCAAGCGCCGCCCGTCTACACGAACATAAAATTTAACTTCATGTTCATAAAGTTCAATGTGTATGTCGCTACTTTCTAACATCACCGCTTTTTGTTGCAGTCGTTTAAAAAACTCCCCAATTTCTGATAGTTTTTCGTCTTTCAATTCAATATGATTATTTAATGAACTTTCATCATTAAATAATGACTCTATCTGCCCTTGTGTCACCAGTTTTACGGGTAATCGTTTTCCAAAAAAAAGACCTCCATTCAACAACTCAGTCTCTTGAATATATAGAACAATTTTTTGAAGATGCACCGCACTATAAGTACTGGTAACAACCTCACCATTGCTCAATGCTAAGCAATTACGTTCTTCAAAATACCACGCCCGAAGCGTAGGATCGTTGATAACACTTAATGTATCGATGTCCATATTAAGACCCTGAGTATTTACGTGATACCTGTCCGTTGTAACTAAACTCAATATATTGTTCCGTCATAGCTGAAACTGTATATTTTCCTATTTTAGCCCCCTTTTTAGTCGGCATGAGTTCATTACCAATCATCACCCAACCAGTAATCCCAGCCGCAGTACTCACTAGACTTTTTACTTTGATACTATCGATTAAATCAGTGGCTTTAGCGTGACCTTCATCAGCGAGTAGCCCATTGAGGATAGCCGCTGATGTATCTCCTTTTAATGCTTTACTAGCTTGTTTAGCTGCAAGTGCTGCTTTATCTGCAACAGTGTTCAATTCACTGAGTTGGATCTGCTCACTCAGATTTAGGATTTGTTTTGCACTCTCAGGAATCGACATGTCAATTGTCGTTTTTTCAGGACTGAAAAAATTACTCATCACTTGCGTCTGGATTGACGGTTGTACAACCGCTGGAACAAGCTCAGGTTGTAAATAAGAAACTTCGGTGTCCGTTGTTTGTTGCTCCAAATTTATCAACTCAGGGGGGATTTCAGGCGCTTTGTTGGAAACAAATTGATTATATGCTGTAACGCCTACCGCTGTGATAAGTACGAATGCAGTACTTGCGATGATTATTTTTCGCTTTTTATCTAAAGTTTGAGTCGTCATATTTTTTCCTTACTGGCCAATTAGGGTTAACGTCATCGTCACATCGACAAGCGGAGGGGTGAGAGGTGACAATTTTAAGTGACTAATAAAAAGAGGTTTTTTTTGTGTAATTTCACTTAGCAGTGCCAATGTATTAATATTAGTTGCGGGTAATTTAAATTGATAAGTCCACTCTCGCGTATCGTTACTTGCTGGTGTTTCAATAAATGAAAGTTCTTTAGCACCAAAACCCACAAGATCATCGTGAAAACGTTGAGGGAAATGTCCAGCCACATAAAGCTTAGCTTGAGCCTCTGAGTCTATGTTGATGGAAACCATGTAATTTCGATCAACTGGTGTCACCGAGATTTCGCCTGGCAGTGTATCTCTCCATGCGTTGAACGAGGACTGTCTAGCTCCATCTTTTGGTGCCACGGTTAAACTCAGCGTTACACCTGTCTGAATTACATCAACAACAAACCAATCCTGTGGCAGAGACCAACCCAAAGCTATAAAAGTTGAACTCAACTTCAAAAGCGGAGCGGCTGGCGTTTGTGCTGTATAATTGAAAACCCACGCTTCCCATGGATCTATTTGTGTTTTTGGAGCGGGAGAATCAACATTTGTTAATGAAAATAACGCCCCGACTCCACATAAACCCAAAACAGAAATAGCTAATACATGTTTAGCATTTAATTTACTTAATGGTTTAAGGTTATATTGAGGCGGAATAAAATCGAGAGACAGTTCACTCGATTTTATCTTACTAGCAAAAATAGTTAGAAGGTGTTCAGGCGTATGATTGCTGTGAATGTAAATAACACTACTCTGATTAAGTGGATAGTCAAAGTCGGTTAGTAATGCATCGAAGGTACTTATTTTTTCTTGCACTACTGCATTATTACTTACATGTAATCCGTATATAGGGGAGAGCACATCATCATTTTTTAACGCAATAAACATCACCCAGTCAGTTTGATGTAACGGCATTTTCGCTAATAGGTATTCACCTATGCAAGAGCAGAGTTCTTGACCGTAATAACGATATTGCGCGTTGTCTTTTTTAAAAATTTTTTCAAAAGGAGCTGGATGCAATTTCCTATGTTTCTGCAACGCAGCAAACGATAAAGGTAAACGTGCGATTTCAGGAACTAAAGTTATCATTAATCAACTCGCATAGGTGTTAGTAACACCAAAGTTTCAACGGTAGCGTCTAGTGTCCCTTCACCACCTAATGCATCTATTCCAAACTGTTTAGAATGTTCAGCAGTCGTTGTCATTTGCTTGATTGAACCAATAACAACCGTTTGGCCATAACTGAGTTTGTTAGTGAAGTTGATTTCACTTTCACGAGTATCGATAAACGTTAAAGTTACATCGTGTACAGTTTCAGGCCGTTCCCCGACGATTTTTGTTAATTTTCCAGCTATACGAACCCACACATGATCCCGCATAACCTTTGGTGTGAGCATCATATCAACACCTTCTTTTGCTTCTGCACGAGTCACACTAGCGGTCACTATTTCGCCATTGTTTTCAGTTTGAATCTCGTCGAAATATGGTTTTGTTAATGTCTGTGCTATTCGGCTTGGCTGGTTATTAAGTACGAGAGTTGTGATCGGTGTGTCTGTTGATACAGATCCTTGTTCTTCAAGCGCTTTAATGAGTGCAGTTGTTCCATCCCATTTACCAGTGCCTTTAAACGCAAGTCCAGCTCCACTACCTTGTGAAACGGTATTAGTGCCAGGAATATAAAATTCTAATGACCCCCCACCAATATCTTTGACGAGGTTCCAATCTATCCCGCGTTCACGCCCAATGTTTGAGCGAAACTCAAGAATGCGAATATCAAACAACACTTGCTTTGATAATTCATGTTGAAACAAATCAACTAAATTTCGAACTTGAGCCATGCGATCAGGGGTGGTTCGAACAGCAATAGAAGTCATGGACGGAATAACTTCAACACTACCAATCAGCTTTCCCTCTTCATCAGCCAAGTCATCTTTTAAAATTGCCCGAATACCAGTACTAACATCACTGATAATATCTACTTTAGTATAAACAGCATTTAGATATTGACCTGAAACTTGAATATTTTGGTTTCCAGATTGCCCTCCTGATTGACTACCTAACTGACCGCTATACTGTCCAACAGGTAGATTAAATACAAAAGTTTCAGATTCAAACTGACTAACAGTTAATTTGTTGGGCGAGGCTTTCATGCCATAACCTGTTTCACGAGATAACAAATTTAGGACATCTTGCCGACTAGCTTTAAATGATAAGGTAACTTTTTTATTTGGATTAACATCTCCATCAAACCAAATGTTGGCGTCTACGCCTTCCATAACTTGCGATAAAACGAGTGACAACGGCAAGCCGTTAACATTGACTGATACCGTAGATTTCAACCAAGGAATAATTGTTTCTGTTTCTAAAGGTACAAGCGATATCGGTGGACGATATGTATTCATCACTTGTTCTGTAACTTGACTCTCTGAGTATGTTTTAATTTCATCACGTACAGACTCTGCTTGCTGTTTTACATCAAGATAGTTTTGTGACATACAACCGCTTAACATGGTTATCAAAGTGAGAACCAAAAAAGGTAAACGTTGGGTATTCATAATGTAGTCCTTATTGAGCGGTAATGAACAACGTGCGAGTTGAATTTAATAACTGAGCATTCAGTGGATACCCTTTGATAACTTGACCTAACGCCAGTTTAAAATCTCCCTTTGGGGTAACAATGGGATAGTGACTAGGAAGTGGATAATTGTGTGGAGATTGCCAGTTATCATCATTCCATAACCATTTGTATTCAATCGCCAATGCAGCAACAGCATCTTTAATTGATGAGCCTTGTACCTCCACCATTTGCACACTTCGCCCATAAAATTGATGTAAGGCTGCAATGTTGCGCTTGCTATCATGAATGAACACAAATGATTTACCCAACTGAGCACTTAAATCTTTCATTACCTCCTGAGTAGTTCCTGCAAAAGCCTGAGCAGCTTTTGGCCGACTATTCAGAATTGTCATGGTGTCATTATCAAGAGACCAAGCAATTTGCTTTATATTTTCACGTTCAAACCAACGATTAATTGCATCAAAATAACTCTCATCAAGATAAACAAAATGTGTAGCTTGACGAACAACCGCTTTATTTGCATAAACAATATGGGGTTCTTGATAGATAACAGGTGTAGGTTTTATGTCTATTGTATTTGCAGCAACAAACGAAGATAGCAAACACAACAATGTAGCCGTAATTAAAATTCTCATACGAGACCCTTTTGAAATTAATAAAATTGCGAGTAATTAACTTAACTGAACTTAAACTAGTATTTAGTCGACCCAACCTTTCATTCTTTCAGGTAAATTATCAATGTAATTATTTAACGATATTTGTTTTATATCATTAACAGAATTAAATTCGCCATATATAACCCATCTATTTGATAAGTTGTTTTTCAACCACTTCAACACTCCATTTAACAAGGGGTTATTTGAAGATTCATAATGATTTAAGATAGAGACGTTATATTCTGTTTCGATATCATTTAAATCATCCCATTCCAAACCAACATGTTCAACACTTTTAACTTGTACCTTTCTATCTTGATAAATCAAAACTGACGTATCATAAAATTCATAAGCTGCTTTCTGGATAAACAATTTACTTATTTCATAATTAAACGTTGTACGAGTTCCTTTTATTGACCTATGTTCTTTATCAAAGGCTTCGAATGTTAAACTAAAGGGAACATCTATATTAAATTCTGTTTTATTCATCATCTAACACTCTCAAAGTTTGGTTTTCCTGACTTATCAAATAATGTAGTTGCGCAATCGGGATAACCTGAGCAAGTCCAATAATAATTAATTTTTGCTTTACCTTTAACTTTCACTTCCCGTTTTCTTCGTACTAATCCTTTTTCACATTTAGGACATTTATGATTGGATATTGTCAACGGACGTTTTGGCTTAACTGCTAAATTTGGTTGACCTCCAACATCAGGATATGCAGTTTTACAAATAGGATAATGATTGCAGCCCCAAAATATCGCTTTAGTTCCTGTTTGTTTACGAAGAAACCCCGTTTTACATTGAGGACACAATTTCATATTAGGTGTAATGCTTATCCCATCAATTTTGATGGCATTTATACGTTCAGCAAGATAATCGTCTAAAGACAATATGAATTGTTCTACCGACAGCATTCCCTCTCTAATGAGTACCTGTTGTTGTGACCATACAGCCGAGGTATCAGGAAATATTATCTCTTTGGGTAAAACAGCACAGAAGTCTTGTCCTTGCTTCGTAGTTTTCCATACTTTCTCTTTATAACCTTTCTCATCTATGATGCTCACAAGGTTGGTATTATCAGCAAGCTTAGCTAAAATACTCGCCCTAGTCGCTTCGGTTCCTATTGAACCTGACTCCGCTGAATTATCCTTATCCTTGGCTTCTAACGCCTTCCTAAGTTCAGGGTTTTCAATAAACTTAGCGGCACGAGTCATCGCGGCCAGTAACGATGATTCAACAAAGTATTTAGGTGGTTTTGTTGTCTTTTTTTCAATAAATACACGTTGACAAATTAACGTTTGATTTTTTTGTAAAAGCGATAAATCGGCACCCTCTATAGGCTTATCCGTTTCGATCTCCCCTTTAAATAAGACTTCCCATCCTTGTGATAACAACACGCTTTGCGTTGTTACAAACTTCTTACTCTCCCCACTTTTTATGACCACTTTGGTTTTATCTCTGATTGAGTCAGAGAAGAATAATGCAATAAAACTAGATGCTACTAATTCATAAACATTTTTCTCTTTTGATGTCAGAGTAATATCTTCACCTGATTTTTCAGTAGGACAAATGGCATGGTGAGCAGTTATTTTCTCAGAATTGAAAGCTTTATGTTTAAGATTTAAATCTACACTACTTATCAAATCTTGATATTTCGGCATAGTGCGATTAATTGCTTTTAAAATCTCATCTGCATTAAGTAGATGTTCATCAGACAAAAAACGACAATCAGCTCTAGGATAAGTGAGCAACTTATGTGTTTCATACAGGCTTTGTGCTGTTTCTAATGTTTCATCTGCGCTATATCCGAACTTCTTAGCGCATGTTTGCTGTAGAGTTGACAGATTGTAAGGTTGTGGGGCAGCTTTACGCTCTGGTTTAGTTGTCACATCGATAACAACACTCGAACTATGCTCACACTCTAGCTTCACAAGCTCAGCGCTTGAAGCTTCAATAATACGATTTTTTTCATCAATGATATCATCGTCACTAGGTTGATATTTAGCATTGATACTCCCATCAGTACCATTAAAAGACCCCACCACATCATAGTAGAAGCTCTCAACATGACTTTGGTTCGCAAGAGTTCTGATATTAATGAGTCCTAAAACCGCGCTCTGAACTCGCCCTACATTCAGAACACCATCAAAGCCCTGCTTTCGACCTTGGAGAGTAAAAGCCCTGGTTAAGTTGTATCCGAATAGTTGATCACCAATTGATCGCGCCAAAGCACTTTCACCTAAAAAATGGAACTCTTCATTTGGTCTTAACTCTGATAGTGCTTTTTGAACTGGTTTCAAGTTGAGATCAGAAATTAAAACCCTTTTCACAGGTTTTTCATTACCTACAAAGTGCAAGATCTCATCAACAAGTAATTGTCCCTCTTCGTCAACATCACCAGCATGAACAATTTCATCAGCTTCCTCTATTAACTTAAATATGATATCTAAACGCTGTTTACTCTGTTCTATCGGTTTAAGTTTAGGTGGAAATACTGATTTTATTGGCAAGTCATCCATTGACCATTTTTCATATTTTTCATCATAATCTTCTGGATCGAACAGTTGTAACATGTGACCGTAACACGCTGTTATTTTGTCATTTCCAATCTCAAAATAACCATTTTTCATTTTAACTGTTGAACTACCACCTAACCCTTCGTAAATAGCTTGAGCAAGAGTTGGCTTTTCCGCAATAAATAGGCGCATGAATATAATCCTTAGAATAAGATTAATTATTTAGAAATGTAAATTGAAAACTTATATTAAGGGGTGTTTATAGCATCACCATTATTATCAAAGTAAAATGTACCCCCATATTTACCACCATCTATATATGTATCAACATAGCGAATAGTAGTACTACACCCTGCGGGTTTTCTAAAGTTGCTGTAATAATGACACCTAACATCTTTGACCGTATGTGTTGGAATATATTTACCTTTTATTGTCCTAGCTGGTATAAGAGCTGCTATCCCTTCTTTTGAATCAACATCACTATCTAATACAGGTTTCATATCACCACTAACTAAACAAGACATTAAATCAGGCAGCGGGGGTTTAAAATTTTTAATCCTATCTTTAAATGCTTTTTTTGCATCATCGCATCCCTCACCAAACCCCATAGGTAGGCAAAGCCATATTGAACAATCAGCATCACTAGCTTTCGCTTCATTTGCCAAAACAAAATTACTTAATATTAATAAAACAATTAACCACTGCATACTGCCCTCACTTTAATAATGGAATGTCAGGTATATTATTCCTTGAGTAATCCACTCTTGATAACATAACACCCTCCTCAAAATAGATAATCTTATTCATTATAAATGAACGTTGACTTTCTTTAAGCAGCAAAACTTTCAAACCAATATCAACTGTTTTATGCCTAATAAAACCTAATGCAACCAACTCATCAGGCTTCATTAACTCTCGTTTTTGAGAAGTTGTATTTTTACCCTTTGAATATTGTTTTTTACCTTGTGATACTGAATCACTTTTAACTTTTACTGTTTTAGTTCCCAAGGTATCAGAGATCTCCTTGACTCGTTTATTTACAACTTTAGGGGGGTATATGATTTCACAGGCTAAGTTACTAAGAATATTGTCGGCTCCTTCATGGCCATACAATGCTTTATCTTCTAATTGTGATTTATCTTGATAAATCAACATATACCTAAGATTATATTGTCGTGTAAAACCTATTGACTCTTTGATTTGATTAACCCTACCAATGGCGGGAAACTCATCAAGAAGTAATAAACATTGGTGTGTTAATGTAGGATCTAATTCTGGTAACACACGCGTATTTTCATTAATAAGTTGTTCGAAAAATAGATTCAACAACCCTTTAAATTTTGATTTATTAGGAGGCTGAACACCTATATAAATACTAATTCCTTTACGCCTTAACTCTCTAAAATCAAAATCGTTACCACTAACGGCTTTCGCAACAGTTGAATCACTGTATATGGCTAAAGGAGCGTTAAAATTTGCTAAAATAGAACCTTGGGTTTCATCAGGAAAAGTTAAAAACGTATTGAACTCTCGTTCACACTCATCACTTAAGTAACGCTGTGAAAGTTCTCTTTTCATCCAAGCTTTCAATCCACCTTCTACCCCTACAAGTTCGAGTAGATAAGGGAGTGTAGGTGTTCTATTAGTAATACTTTCCGTATCTAACAACCATAAGACCATCCCTAGAAATAACTTACTTGAACTCGCTGGCCATATGTCAGACTTACCATCACCAGTAAGGGGGTAAATTGAATTAGATAAAGTAAGTATGTCACCTATACGATAGGCGATATTTCTCCTAATGTAATAAAATGGATTCCAGCGATGAGTACGTAACACGCCATTTTCACGATCATTTTTACTTATTGCATATCCATCAGGAGCAAACAAGAATACATCTTGACCTTGAGATTGCCTAAAACCTGCCGTTTTTTCGAAATTCTCTAATTTAATGTCTGTACACACTACAGAATCTGAATAATTAACTAAATTAGGAATAACAATTGCTACCCCTTTACCTTGTCCTGTTCCTGCTGAAATCCCTACAAATTGTTGTCCAACAAGCTCAACAAAACAATCTTTGTATTTTCCTCTATCCATTTTCCCTAACAAAATGGAAGGTGCTTTATATTCAGTAGGAAACAATCCTGATTTTTTTAAATCTTTATCATTAGCCCATCTAGCACTACCATGAATTTCTTCTTTCTTTTGAAAAGACATAACCAATTTGATAAACAAAAATGGAGAGAGCAAAGCTATAACAACAGACACCCCAATCCCAAGTTGAATATAAGGTCTAACTTGTGAATTAAACTTGTATTCTTGCCAGTACCTATAAAGCGAATCATAAGCCACCGATTCAAGCGGGATTGATGTTAATTTAAAAAAAAGGGCTGCTCCTGTGAGCTGCCCTAATAAAATAAACAAAAACGTTGTAATCAGAAGCATCACAACGAATAATATTTTTTTGTTAGTCGTCACTCTTTCCTCCTCATTTAACCTCATGTATTAATTTGTTTTTTAACACTGGATCAAAATATAACTCTGTAAGATGTGTATGCTTAAAAAAAGCTATCACATCAATACTTGTATTAATGGTACGCATGATATGAGCCATATCTAACGTTTGCCCTACCTCAGATTGCTTAACTAAACCTGCTAGTCGAGATGGCGCACTGCGGCAATCATTGGCATGAATAGTTGTAATTGATCCATCATGACCAGTATTGAGCATTTCTAAGTATGTCCATGCTTCGTCCCCTCTCAATTCAGCCAACAAAACATGATCTGGTTTCATTCGCATACAAGCTTCAATAATTTGTTTTGGAGTCAGCCCACCTTGCTTATAAAAAAGATGTAGATGATTTGGGTGAAGTGGTAAATCAAGTTCATGTACATCTTCAATAGTAAATATACGCTTATCATTTAAGTAATTATCTACCATTGCTTTCATGACAGTTGTCTTACCTGATCCAGTCCCTCCAACCAGCAAAATATTTTTATTGCTTTGAACCGCAAGCTTAAAAAAATCTTTTATCTTTCCCTTTTCTTTTAGCTCTAATAGTTGAGATTGAGAGTCTGACAGTGCCACATCATCTGTTTTCATATCTGTGAACCCTGTAAACCTCCCCGTGTTAGCATAATCATCCAATGTAAAACGTGCAGTTGACGGCTTTCTAAATGTCATACTAACAATGCCATTTTCAGTAGCAGGAGGAACGGCAATTTGTCCTCGTTCTCCGTCTGGTAAAATGACAGAGGCAATCGGATTATCCTCTCCTAATGGAACGGTTAAACCAGCGTAAACAGCAAGTGATTTTGCAATATCCATACATATATCAAACGTGAGATTTGGTAGTGCTTGAGTTTCCCAACCATCCCCGCGATCAAACCAAACTTGATGAGGTTTATTAACAGCAACCTCTGTTAATTTATCCAGTTTCAGAATGGACTGTAACCCTGAGAACAAAAGCTGATCTCTTACAGTGGTAGAGCTATCAAATGCAAAATCCATTAATGTAGTTCTCTAAAGTCATACACTGATGACATATCTATATCTCTCGCTACCAGGATATTGATCCTCTGGCCAATGTACGTATAGCCTGTTGGAGAAATATTGATACTTGAATCTAAAGCTTTAGAGGCCATATCACTAGCGTTGTCCGTGGAGTTATCAAATTGAACATTATTATCTTTGCTTGCTTCATTGCTTAGAGCGCTTAAAGCATCATCCACAAAACTCAATAAAATAGCGGCACCAAATCGTTCAGAAAAGTGATTATCAACCCACGCTTCACTTCCTGTCGCCCCTAATGCTCCTGCACCAAGTGAATCAATACGAATAGACACACCTAGAGGAGTCTCTATATCCGCCCAACTTGTAAAAATCCGCCCTTTTCCCTGCTCCATTGCAACCTTTTGTGTTCCACTGACCATAGAACCACGCTCAACTAGTAATGCTGAACCATTGGCACTATAAATATCCTGAGTAACCCTACATGTTACAAATCCCTCATAATCAGAAATGATTTGTGTATATAAGGCACAAGGGATAACTGTTCCATGAATGAGCATAAAATCTAATGCACCAGCTTTTCTTAACGACACCGTTCCATCTTCAAATGATGAAGCATTAAAACTACTGTCATTTTCACGAGAAGATGGAGAGGATGAACTTACACTTTCAAGAACTACAGTAACACCACCATTATGTTTTCGTTGTTCTGGTGTAGGCAATTCAGATGTTGAGCTTGTTGGTTTACTCTTCACCACAACCACAGGTGTAGGCTCTACAAGAGCCTCAAACTTTATATTTTTTTCTTCTTTCTTTTTTTCATTTTCAACGGTTGTTTTTAACGTAGTAAAGTAATTATTACTTTCTTCAAGAACGCTTTTATCTAAACCAGCAATGAAATTATCACCCTCATCAACTGTTTCCACTTCTTGAATTTTCTCATTCATTTGATTAAACGAAATAGAAACTGCAACTATAACTATAACTACACTCAATAACACAAGAAGAATAATAACAAGTGATTTATGTTTTGAATTACGACCACCAACGTTTAACGCTGATCTGTCATTGTTTTGAGACTCGGCCACACTTGGTATTTTATCACTCATAGTTTAGCTCTCTCGTTGCGTTAACACTCGTTGCTTTTCCGTTATAGCCGCTTGTAATTGTGTCATCTGAACGTAAGCCTAAAACTTGTTTACCGAGCCGCAACCGAAATTCTTTTGAAATCCCTTGTAAAATCATGGTGTCCTTCTCGATATGGTAATTGATCAATGACTCACTACCATCTGATGCCACTTGATAAGCAACCGGTAGTTCTGCATTGTTAGTGAACTTCAAACACGTAAATCGTCCGTCATCCCACATGTAAGAAGGAGCTAGCGCCTCATCTCCCCACTTCCCATAACGAAAATTGGCATTTCCATCAAAACATGGGATATCAAATTTTTTATCATCTTTTTCATTGCTTGACTTAGGTTTTTCATAAGCCAGTTTAACGATATAGTGAGGATAGTTGCTTGTTACTAACTGAAAGGAATATGTCCTTCCTTTGCTAGTCGTTATAATTAAATTAGTATCTGGTTTAACTGCTATTGGTTTCAAGAATATATTGTTTTCTTTGACACTAATTCCCCATGCTGTCGAGTCTCCAATTCCCATACCAGCATTCGGTGAAGTAATATGCTCACCATTTTCTAATTGAATCAGAGTCGCGATTCCTGTTTTAGTTCTAACTTTAATAACATCCTCTGGATTATATTTAGTTAGTGTGACTCTACTATCAAACGGCTGTGCTTTGGGGGTTATAGCAGCTTCTAGTTGTAGGGGAATAACCAGAAGAAATAAGATCTTAATCCAGTTCATTAATTGATGCTCCTATCCTCACGATACGATGTTATGCGAAAATTCAAGGGATTTAACAACCGTTCATCTTCAGTCTTTATTGATGCCCGATAATCATAAGTGACGGTAGCAGTCCATAACGTAGGTTTATATTTTGTTGATGCTATACCATCATTATTTTCTACCCGTCGAGTAAAACGGATCTGAGCGAGTGATTGCTCTGTTGACGTTGCTGGTAAAAAAGTCAAACCTTGTACCGTGATTCGAATAACGTGATTGTCAGCAAACAATTTTGTAGGCGATGTATCACCAGTTATATAACTAGAATATGCATTAAACACCTTACTATTACTCATTAACTTAACAATGTTATAGCTATTCTGTATTGTTTCCCATTCATAACCATTACGTTCAATAATAAACCGATTCAGGAAAAACTTATCCAATACCTCCCCATATGTATCTCCCTTAGCATCAGAGAGCGGCTTAACCACGCTTGTATCACCAGTTACACTATCTACTTTCAACAAGTATGGTTCTACGTGTTTTAACGGCATCATGACCACTACAGCACCAACCGCCATGAGTGCAATAACTCCAAATCCTCCTGCCACTTTCCATGCTTTGATTGCAGACTGTTTTGCTAATTCAACTCTATCCTCTTCAAAGCCTTTCATTTGTGACAAAAAGTTTTCCACTGCTTTATTGTCAGTATTACTAGCACCTAATGAAACATTATTCTTATTTTCATTGAGAGCATTATCTAAATCATTTTCCATTAGTGAATTCCTTGATTTTTACAACTTCAAATCTGACAAATATATCTCAATAGGATTGACAGGAATGAAATCACCTTTTGGCTCTGGTGGTGAAGGGGGTTTTGATGAACAGCCCAAAAGAGCCAACGAAACGATAGCCATAACAATAATTTTTTGCATGATGTGATCCACATTGATTCCTGTCATTAATGTAAATAACTGGATTAGTTGGTTTTAAGTAGATGGATTTGCAGCTAATGGACGGAGCGAGGACTAAATATTAATGGTGGAATTAACCTGGCTTGATTGTCCCTTTGGAAATGTTTTTTATCGCAGAACCTGCACTCTTCATTGCTTTTAAACCAGCACCAACCCCTTTACCTATACCTAATGATTTTAAAGAGCTTAGTCCACTTAATACGCCACCAGTTAAACCATTAATACCGACACCACCACTCAATGTTGAACAAAATGCTGGTATTTGAAGTGCCAATAAAATCAATGCTGCAAAAATAATCACCGTCATAAACACAGTTGCTAGCGATAAATTTTGACTAAAAACGGTGTTGTCTAATACTTGTATAAACATCGTAAATGCAAGCGGATACATAATCGACAGCAGAGTGTAATTAAAACATTGTCCCGTCCATGCCTGAAAAAATGAACGGGTTGAAGGGAAAAAAGCCAACATAATGAACAATGGCCCTATGATAAGAAGAAAACTCACCATAATTTTAGCAACTAATAGATAAGCGGTGCATATAGCTAAAAAAGGCACAAATCCAATAATGGTCAACAAGACCATAATTAGACGATATATGGTATCGAGATAGGTATCTGTTTCAAATAAATCGAAATTCATACCTTTAAAAATATCAATAACTTGTAAAATCATCGTATCAAAAATTGATTGTAACGAAGCGCTTCCGCCACTAGTCCCCCCTAATAACTCATGAGCAATTTGATCTCCTGAACCCAACACCGCAGGAACAATGTTGTCTTGATACCACTGAGTATTAAAAGCAATAAACGTAACTAAAGATAAACTCACAATAAACTTTATTGATTCCATAACAATAAGGTTTTGTGGATCATAAAATGACTGATAGAAGAGATAGACAACATATAAAACCACACACGCACCAATCAAAGGCGTTATTGTAGAGGAGAAAATCCCCACCATAGTAGATATATTAGTCGTTATAGTCTCATCAATAAAGGAAAACAAAAGATCAAACATTTGGCAGCCCTTAATTTGAAAGTAAACACATAATATTATTGGCTCCGTGGAATCCCTTCATTTAATAACAACCTTGTACTTTCTCTTGCTGCTGCACCCGCCTCTAATCGTTCCTGTTCTCTCATCTGAGAATTTAATGATGACAGCATTTGATTATCGTTTTGAATTTGCGTTTGTTCAAATCGTATAGAGTTGGCAATATCTTCTTTTGCTGCGGGAGATGTTGCAGATGAAAACTGCCCCAATAACACTTGCATTTTTTTATTTCTTTTTACAGCAGAGTTATAAAATTTATTCTGGATATTATATTGCCTTAATTTATTATCGTAACGACGTTGCACCATCGGATCATTAGAAAACATATTGAACTCATTACGTAAATCGTTCAGTTCACTTACATCATCATATATACTTTTCCAGTCGTCCAGAGCTATAAACTCATTTAACAATGGATCATTAAGAACGTCTTCAAAATTATAATGCCCCTCAACCATATCTTTGTAATGTTCACCTTGAGATCTCATTTCATTAAAACGACCTGTAGCTGCATCCATTTCCTGTTTAAAGCGTGTTGCTTGTTCAAGACCGTCAGCGATCATTTGAGCAATCGCAGCGACATCAATAGTAGGAATACCCGCAGCGGATACGCTTAAAGGAAAAGCTAATGACATGGCTAATATCAGTTTTTTCATAGGAACCTCAAGGTTTGCAGTGTTGTATTATACAAAATTGATATGTTTTAATGGAGTGTGAGATAAGAAAGTGTTAATCAATCGATAGATCTTTATCTATTAAATATTGTTGCATTTTAGGAACCCAAAGATTTGCACAATCCCCAACCTCAGCTCTAATTCTTTCACACACAAGAATATTATCATCAGTTCCTGAAATTATGGGTAAATGTTCATCAAACCCAAATAGATCAAGCTTAGCAAAGCAACTGGTATTCGATTGTTTAACTAGGAATGTTCTTGATTCTTTAGCTAATTTCTTAATTTTATCAAATTCTCCTTTTGTAACATTACATTTTTCATATGATTCAAATTCAGCATCAGGATTAGGTAAGTATATTTTTGTTGCTGTTTGTTGAATAATTGCCGCAAATATTTCACATTGAATAGCATCCTCTGGTGATTGCGAACTTAGGATCATAAACTCATTTTTCAAGCGCCCAGCTTTCAAAACACGTTTCATTATTGATTGAGTAAGTGGAAAATTAGATGGCATCCAAAACTCTTCAACAATCGTCACCATTAACCGTCCCGCTCGTTGCATTAAATCTTTTAGGTAAAATAATACACCAAGAATTGGCTCACTTGCTGGATGAACCTTCCCCCCCGAAAGCTCTAATAGCATAGTGGAATCAAACCCTACTTTATCCATGTTTGCAGGGTTAAATTGGTTTATCGGAGAATCTAAACACCATCCTAATTGTCCTCCTGCACTACGACACCATTTACTCAATCTAGCGCGCAAATTGGGTTGTTGTATAGATTGTAAAAGCATACTTAAACAACGTTTATCCAAATCTAAACGCATGACGGTATCGATCCCTTTTTTAATCTCTAACTCTTCTGACTCACTTAACACCCCATCATTATTGGCTGTTAACCTGTACACTAATCGATTTAAAAAACTGCGTAACTCTGGAGTATCATCTAACTGAAATGGATTTAGTCCCGTGTCGACCCCCTCCCTAATCGTGAAATATTCAGCGCCATACGCCCTCATGAATAGTTCAGTAGAACGGTTATAATCGATAGCGAACATTTGCGGATTAAAACGAGTAAGAAAACCAACGATAGTTCCCTCAAGAGTGGTTTTACCTGTTCCTGATGCACCTAACAACATGGTATGCCCAGCAACCTTTTGACCTCTCACATTTTTATTCAAATCAGAGGCATGTAAATTAAGGTAAAATAATGTATCTGATACTGTTTTTAATGGAATTAGTGCCGTACCATCACCAATCGGATTACCTGTTTTTTTACCTTGTGAATAATTATGAAGTGACCAAGTACACGTTAGGTTTGTTGTCGTTCTTGGGCTTGGCATAACTCTAGATTTTGACGCTGGTAAAGAACTAAGTAGGCTGTACATTGAAGTTAAATTGGCTCTTTTGAGCATAGTACCTCTTGCCAGGAACTCACCGATTAAATCAGCACCGTCTTTTATCGCAGCTTCTTGAGAATTGGCATAAACAGCCAACGAAAAATGATAGTCACCAAAACTAATTTCACCAGTAGCAACATAATCTCTAACGGCTGCTAATTCATTTAATTCATGTTCCGCACCATCACCTGAACCCACTAAATTTGACTGTTTATCAATTAACTTAATGGCCGCTGTAGATCTCATCAAAATCATCGACTGTGTTAGAACGAATTCGCATTGTTGCGTTAATATAAAGTCCCACATTCCTCGAAATGTAGTTAATGGAAAACCATCCAACTGAAAGAATGTTGCATATTTAGTATTACTATCAGCATTACGAATTTCAAGAAGATCATACCCAAAGTGCCAATCTGAACCACCAATGATATCAGCAACTTTACTAGATGTTAGTGGAATTGAGCGAGATTGATTATTTAAAAGATAACTTAAAAACTCTACATTCTCACATCGTGAACCATCATCAGAGAGTTTTAGAACAGAACAATTAAAAGTTTTTAATACCGTTTTAGCTATTTTCAACAAATCATTTAAATCACTCTCTCCATCTGAAAGGTTACTGCCATATTTTAAAACAAATGTCATATAATACTCTGTTTTAAAAAAGCGTTGCCCAGAAAATGATTCAATATATTTATCAGCAAAACCTTGCATGAATGGGTTTTCAAATTGATATTCTACATCTAACAAGTCTTTCTTTCTTACAATATGACTCCAAACAGCTAGAGAACTACCATGTATTTTTGCAAGTTGATTTAAAAAATTTTTAACTGTATTAAAAGCATTATTGAGTACTGATTCAGATTCAGATTCAAACGGTATCCCCGATAAACAAATGGTAGCCATCAAACTACCATCATCAAGAGAAATAACCTCCCTACTAATAGGATATCCATACTTAGGAAGTTTATTTCTTATGGGTATTGTTTTTAATCCATTCACGGACATTTTCCCTTCTCCTATTTATACTGTTATCAGTAGAAGTTAACGAAATAACATTAGAACCACACATCAATCTATTAAACAATGCTTTAATATCCCATGGTATTCTGTCTAATGCTGTTGAATCATCCATACACTTAAGACGAATTAGAAACAAAACCACCCCTAATATACAAGGAATAAACAATCCTTTTTTTACATCAAAAAAATATAGCCCCCCGAAACCTGTTACCAATATAAGACACAGGAATATTAGTAAGGTAATAATGGGGACACCTCCTATCAGTGCCTTTCGAGCCAATACATTATAACTAGCATATTCCTGTATCTCTTCTTTCATGATTTATTAACTCCCCCAGATAGACCATGCCCAAGTAGCAGCAACAAGACTCCCACCACCTGCTGCAACTTTCGCAAGAGCAATAAGTACATCATTCCACGGGATTTTATCAAAGTATGCCATACCAAAGTTATAAATTAGATACCCCGAAGATATGACACCTATTATGATATAAAGCCATCCTGTGATCTCACTGATGGCATCCGTTCCAGCATCTAATCCGCCTGACGCAATAACAAGCGGAGAAAATGCAGCTAAGAACAGTGCAATAATAAACTTTTGATTTTTCATCAATAGAAATCCAATTAAAATTTGATTAGATACAACAACCATATATGGTTTAGTTGATAAGTTGATAAGTTGATAAGTTGATAAGTTGATATCCGATATAACCGCTCGGAAAACACGCTTGCGCGAACACGGATTGTCATTACTGGTATAGATTGACAATAACAGATGTTACATTCCCGTCAGTGGCCTAAACGGTCGTCGCCTAACATATGGCTCTCATATTTATTGATAACATCGGAGTGGCTCCCGCCTCAATTTGTAAATACAGAACTCATACTTACCCGACTATATCAATGAGGTCTCACAACCCCTTGGGTTAACCTGCCCGCGCTATTCGTAGCGCTTTCAGTGTCTCAGTCATTAAATTTAGAGTGCAGGAATCTCTGCGTTAAACGCATATTTTCTAAAAAAATAACGGGGAACTTGTTAAAATGAATTGTCTACTAATAAATCAAGTATGGATAGTGCCTAATTTGGGCACTATCCAAAACGCATTTTTTATGCTAAGGGGATTATATTTGAAGAACTAACAAGGAGTGATAACAACCTATTTGTTTCAAAGACTTGTTTTAAATGATAATTTTGTACTCTATTATGATAAATTAGCTTAAGGTTAATAAGGTTTACCACTCCCAATTTATCTACAGCACTTTTAATTCTTTTTTTTACCATGCTTTCAGACACTTTTGTAATATTAGCTATCTCTCTTATAGAAAGTCCAAACGACAACCAATAAATACAATCGACCTCCTTTTCTGTTAACTCTGGAAATAGCAACAAATGTAAGCGAGTGACATTTATACAATCGGTTACTGATAATTCATAAGTTTCCATGCTACTCATCCTTTTTCATTATACGCTTGTTTTTTGTTCAATTTGTTGTTAACAAACAATAGGATAAGCTAATTTATCACTAAGAATTATATTTGCAGCAAGTAGCAATAAATTATGTCGTTGCCGACAAGTTAATATTTGTGATCTATACGCAAAGTTCACTAATTGCGCACTTGAAAGGGCTAGCTCTTGGATTGTGGGGGCTAAAACATTACTATTCTTCATAGCTCAATATCCTACTGTTTTTAGGTGTTGGGTTAGCTGGTTGTTCGGGTTGCCCCCCGTTCAATCAGCGATCTATACTTTACTCTTTTTTATGCTTGTTCTATCCAGTTCTCAACTCGCAATCCTTCTACTCTCTTGAACTCACGAGTATTGTTAGTAACAACAATCAAACCATGACTTCTTGCATGGCCAGCTATCATCATGTCATAGGAACCGATTTTTTTTCCTTCCAGCTCTAATTCTGCTTTAATTTGGCCAAATTGGGTAGCAGACTGACCATCAAAAGGCAGTATCTCTAATCTTGCTGCAAACCCTTCTAGAACTAATAAATTTTTCTCTTTTTGTTCCGATTTTTCAGCGCCACAAACTAGCTCCCCCCACGTTACAGCAGAAATACAGAGCTGCCCTACATGTGCATTAAACAATCGTTTTAAGTGCGCTGGTTTGCGTTTTATAGTGAAAATACAAGTATCTGTATCTAGCATGTATTTAATCATTAAAACTGTTCTCTTTTTTGTGTCTCTGGTTGCTGTCGAGAACACATGAAATCATCAGAAACCCCCTCACCACCAAACCATTCGTCCCAGGCACTTCCAGCAGGACAGATAATTCGAGTATTACCTACAGCAACAACCTCAACATCTCTAATATGGTTTGGCAATTCAACAGCTTTAGGTAAACGAACAGCTTGAGACTGATTACTTTTAAACACTCTTGTCTGAATCATAAGATCCTCCAACGACGATATACAACTTGTATATTCACAATATCACAGATTTTGAATATGTAAAGTGTATATCCATTATTATGTTTAAAAATCCATCTAAGCCACACTATTTTCACTATTAATTCTTTCAACTTCCGTTAAGTTTACAACAAACTCATCCCCAAATGAAAAACCACTTAATAACATGGTTGCCATATGTTTTTTTAAATTATCTACTTCATAAGAACTTGGGACACTAGAGTGAGAGATTATTTCTGTATGTGTCCGCTTTGCATCATCCAAAGTTAATTCTACTTTTTGGAGATCCATGTTTACCTTGTCAGCCCATGAAAACAAAAAATTGATAGCTACAATTGTTCGTCCTTTTTTAACATAAGAATAGCCAAGATTTCCCGTTTTATTATCAAGATGAAATTCAATTTCAGGTACATTTTGATCAATACTTGCAATTGCTGTTTTTATAATGCGGCTGATAAATACTGATGTATTTGAATATGTTGTTTTAATTAACTTCCCATTTTGATTACACAACCCAAAAAATCCATGTAGATCAGATATTGTTTGTGCATGTAATGTACCGCCATATCTAAATCTACAGAGCATAGAAAATAAACGTTTTCCATGTTCAAGCGGAATACTTCGAAACTGCTTATGTGGGATCTGACTATGGCCTTGACTTAAGCATAAATACTCCTGTAACAGTTCATCATTTGGAACAACGGTTAACACTCCGCCCTTGTAATGAATTCGTTTAAAGAGAGGAATGAATGTAAAACTTTTATTAGTTTCGGATCTAATTCCTATTTTTTGACTAGATAATCTATCTGATGGTTTCAGTAATGTGCTGAATAAATATGATTTTTCAATGTTAAACCACTCAGATAAAACGTCACTTGTAAACTCATAGCGAGGAACCGTTTCAATTCGATATTCACCACGCAAGTACTCTTCCCAATGCTCTTTAGCTAATCGAGTAAGAAACAGCGCCATTATGTCGTGTTCGATAGGACTTAATGCCAATTGTGAGAATACTAACTGATGACTTTTCTTAAAAAAATCACTGTGCAGATCACTCGTATGACATGTACTAATGACATTTTCTTTTAACTCTTCATCACTCATTAGATCCCTCTCAAAAATTACCTTTTATTATGTTTGGCGTATCTAAACACCATTCAACTAGTACTTTACATCGGAAAAACACACAATAACAAGTATTTTTTAAGCCTGCTTTATGGTTTCACCACAACAACAAGTACTTTTATACATGGTTGTGGATTGAAGCACAATAAAAGGTACTAGTCAGGCACAATAAAAGGTACTTTCTCACCAAGTAAAAGGATCACGAAACACAATAAAAGGATCTTGAAGCACAACAAAAGGATCACGAAGCACAACAAAAGGATCACGAAAGTGTTGTAACCCCATGAATTAATTAAGTTTTAAAAACCCTATATAGTTTATATATTCTATATATCTTTATATAGAAATATAAAGATCTATTATATAGCTGTGGATATGTGCATAACTTTTGAACATCTAAAAAATGGTCGCTCAACTATGGGGACTTTTTGCTTTGCAAAATCGCGGCATAAACTATTGATAACGACAAAGCACGTTATCAACAGCTTTTACCTCTATCCCCCATAGTCACTCCCCAATCAATAATTTCTTTTTAAATGTTAGATTTTTTATGATTTAAACGCATTTTAAACCCCCTACATCGCTTTTAAATAAAAAAGAGATGTCTGGCGTAGCAAAAAATTGTAAGACCCATTTGTGACGCTCTCAGAGCCTCACATAGCGTCTCAAAGAAAAAGCGACTTAAAAAGAAGGTAGATCATAGTCACAAAAAGCATGTAACAGCTTTTTGATGTTAGACTCTAGGGATCGGTCAAAATCAGTATTTATTTACGTTTTAGCAGGACAAAAGCTTTACTTGGTGGGTGAGATAGTCGATAATAACCCTATAGTAAGGACAAAACCTTTATAAAATTAACGCCCGAAAGGGCTAATAACCGAAAGGATATCATTATGAACTGTAAACAACAGATCACCCCTGAATTACTTAACGCAATAGCTTCATTATTGGGTAATAATTGGAGGTATAATCACATTTTATCTATTGACTCCGATAACCACGGACATTATTTGTCAAATGGTGAGGGATTAATTATTAATGTTTATTATGAATATGGTGAAAAATTACCTCAATGGGCAATAAAATACCCTCATCCAAGACATAAACATTTGCAAAAACATTATTCAATAGGTTGCAGCATTCATAAATCAAAGAGTGCAATTGTAGAAGATTTAAAAAATCGTTTATTAACGCATACGGGAGCTGCTTTTTTAGCGTGGAAAAAATTAGTTGAAAGCGAAGGTAATAAAATAAAAGATAAAGAAATTGATAACTACATAATTGAATCAATAAAAAAGGTTTTGAATTTGAACCCTTATTACAATCATCAATATTGTTATGCCTATCGTATTGAAAATGAACATGGTACTAGAATTGCTGATTTGAAAAAATGGGGCAGTAAAGGAGATAGTTTTAAGCTCAGTATTGATGATTTGACGGCTGAAAAAGTGATTAAAATAATGCAGATTGTAAATTGCTAATGTACACAACCCCCTTATAATCAGGGGGTTATTAATGAATAGGTGGAATATGAATAAAGTAGCCTGGTTAAATCCAACAGTATTAGAAGTTGAAAATGTGCTGTTCTCTATTGCTGATAAGTATGGACTAGAGGATTTTAAAGCTGTTCATTCAATTGTTGGTGTATCAGATAGGACACTTAGAAGATGGCGAGGAAAAGCTGACAGTGAGCCGTTAAATGCCTCTAATATCCCTTTCCTTGCTAGTGTTTCACTGTGGTCAATTCTTAATGATGAATTTGTTTTAGATGGAGGCCAGAATGTACGATCTCAAATCCCTAATAAATATATAACTGATGCTGACAATTATATATGCCCTCCTGTTGATTTTTTAAAGTCTTTGGTAGGTAAGAATAATTTACTTGGCTGGACAATAAGAGAATTATCGGAATATTTGAAATGTTCTTATGTACAACTGGGAGCTGATATTAAACGTGAGAAAGTTAGTTATTTAACATTCTGTACTATTTTAATGTTTTGTGGTTTCACTCCTAAAGAAGTTTTTGGATTATCAGAACTAAACAAAAGTAATGATAAGGCTTTGAATTTGTACGAAAAAGAAAAGGATGCTATTAGAGTTGAATATGAGCTAAAACTTCAAAATTTAGCATTACGTTATATTACTGATTTTCCAGAGTTGAAAAATATTATCTAATATTTCTAATATTTCTAATATTTTATATATTTTGTATATTGCAAATATCAATAATATGTTTTAAACTAGCTTGTGTTCAACTTTCAGGTAGGGTTTTCTATGAAAATTATCAGTTTATGGGATGAAAAGGGTGGTTGTGGTAAGTCAACGCTTGCATATATGTTGGGCGGTGCTGCTTATGCGAGAGGTAAACGGGTTTTGTTGATCGATGATGATCCACAATGTACCTGTTTTATGTTGGCTCAAGATGAAAACATTGATTTTACGGTAATTAACGCTTGGCCAAGCGAAGCTCCTAGTGATGATGAGTATGATCTTATCATTGTAGATATGGCACCAAATACTAACGATATGCCTACAGGTGTTGTTATTCTGCCCTATCAACCTACACGGATCAGCTATGCCGTAGCTGCTAAGCATATTCCCGCTCTAATTGACTCCGAATCGACAGAACGCCTTGTTGAAGTGATCACAATGGTAGATAAACGAAAATTGAATCATCAAAATTTTGTAAAAGGAAGTGATGCATTAGTTATTGCTTCGAGAAGTGTCTATGAACGGGCTACAAATGAAGGGCGTACAGTTTTCGATCCAGTTGTTAAAAATTGGTCTGGTGTTAGAGAGGCAAAGATCGAGTTAAATTTATTATTAGATGAGGTGTTGAAATAATGTCAAAATCACCAGATTGGGCTACAAAAGCAAAGCTAAATACAATTGGTAAGTCATTAGGTGAAGTTAGTCATCTTGAAACCGTAGTTGTTCAGCCATCAAAGAAGCCAGGGCGGAAAAAATCAAGAGTTGAAAGAAAAACTCAAGCGTTGCTTAATTTTAGTGAATATCAAAATGATAAATTAGATACATTAGTATTAAAACTTAAATTAGCAGGGGTGAAAGTCAAGCGGGGGCGTTCTGAAACTGTAGAACTAGCATTAGCATTAGTTGAAACAATGCTTAAAACTGATGAAGCCAAAACATTAAGTATCATAAATGATTTTGTTGATTATGAAGAAAAAAACTTAGAAAATCATGGTGATAAAGATTAAATTAATGACAAACATCTGCCACATGGTTTGTGGCAGTTGATCCTTAAAACTCTTTACTGTTCAAGTTTTATATTGCAGTCACAACAACTTATATTTAAATTTGGTTTTCCCCATACCTGAATTTCACAGCTTGGACAAATGTATTTATTTCGAGTTTGTTTTGTTTGGTTTTCTAATATTATTTCCCCCGATTCTGTTATTTCAACACCCCATTCTGATAGTTGTTCCTGCATCTCGGAAATAGTGCCATTGTTAATAGCTTCAATTATCTTATTTCTCGCTGGATACTTATCTGACCATGTGATCTTAAATCCCGAAGAGAACAGTTCATTGCATACATTTTCAAAGCGTCCACCCTTAATTATGTAATCAGCCACTTTATCACCTGTTTTCTTACCGCCCTGTTTTCCCGTTGAACTAGGCATTAAGCCCACGTACTCCATTTTATTACCCCATTCTTTGTTGTGATATCCACGTCTGCCAGGTTTACCAAAACGAAATTGCCATAAGTGACACATTTCATGAACTAAGGTTTGCATGGTCTCTTCGGGCGGACATACAGAGAAGTAAATTGGGTTTAGGGCTATCTCATCCGTTTTATCACCGGAGCCACTGACAAAGCGATTAAAGGAGAAATAGCCATAGGTTTGTTTCTCTCTTTGTAGTGTGATCAAACAAGGGGGAAGCTGCGTATCAAATAGCGTTTTGTTAAACCAATCATATGCATGTTGGAATTCGTGATAAGCCGTTTCGGTTGGATTTGACATTTACTACCCCTGTCTCTTATACACATCTGACGCTGCCGACGAAGAGGATAGTG
>OJDH01000259.1_pt1 | contig 32561 bp, 21 predicted proteins | sample 1592761 | NCBI WGS metagenome assembly OJDH01 (sample SAMN05416855, study PRJEB24817) | seawater metagenome | isolation source: Sea water | place: Canada:Atlantic | collected 2013-11
TACGAGATCAGCCTCGGTCTCGTGGGCTCGGAGATGTGTATAAGAGACAGGTATCTTATCCACCAATTGATAAGCGGATTGCTGAGCCTGTGTGACAGTATTACCTAACGCCGTTGCGCATAAAACACGACCACCGTTAGTAACTACGCGGCCATCTATCATACTGGTTCCCGCATGAAACACTTTAGCATCATTGTTGCCGAGATCTAGGCCAAGGATAACATCATGCTTGCGATAGGCTTCTGGATAACCACCTGCTGCGAGCACAACCCCCACTGCTGCACGGCTATCGAATTCAGCTGTGACTTTATCTAACTCGCCACGAGTCGCTGCCAAGCATAACTCGACGATGTCTGACTGTAGACGCATCATAATAGGTTGAGTTTCAGGGTCACCGAAGCGGCAGTTATACTCTAGTACCTTAGCGCTACCATCTGGCGAAATCATTAAACCCGCGTATAGGAAACCGGTATAGACATTGCCTTCAGCAGCCATGCCATCAACGGTAGGGCGAATAACATGATTGATTGTCCAGTCATGCACAGCCTGTGTAACCACTGGTGCTGGTGAGTAAGCCCCCATACCACCTGTATTAGGGCCATTATCGCCATTATCACGCGCTTTATGATCTTGGCTGGTGGCCATCGCGAGAATGTTTTTACCGTCTACCATAACGATAAAGCTGGCTTCTTCACCTTTTAGAAACTCTTCGATAACGACGCGAGATCCCGCCTCACCAAATTTATTTCCAGACAACATGTCATCGATAGCTGCATCGGCTTGAAGTTGGTCTTCTGCGATGATGACACCTTTACCTGCCGCTAAACCATCAGCTTTAATCACAATAGGGAAGCCTGTGGTAGCAGTCACTTCAGTAACGTAAGCTTTAGCTGGAACAATGTCAGTAAAATTTGAGTAGGCGGCAGTTGGAATATTATGACGAGCCAAAAAGTCTTTAGTGAAAGCTTTAGATGATTCTAATTGAGCTGCACCTTGGGTAGGACCAAAAATAGGTAAACCCGCAGCATTGAATGCATCCACAACTCCTAGCGCCAATGGTACTTCAGGCCCTACAATTGTGATCTCGATATTAGACTCGCGCGCAAAAGCAACGAGTGAGCTGATATCTTCTACATTAATAGCCACATTCTCTAACTTTGGCTCTAATGAGGTTCCTGCATTTCCTGGTGCTACAAAGACGGTTTCGACTTGTGCTGATTGCGCCGCTTTCCATGCCAAAGCATGTTCACGACCACCACCACCAATAATAAGTACGTTCATATCTTTACCTTTTATAGCTGCGCCATTTTCCCAATCTCTGCATCAAGCATGCTCGTGTATTGGCATACACTGTGCGTGCTTTCTTTGACCTAGACAAAATGGCTTGCTTTAAACGTTAAAAATCAATTTTCAGACACTCTAGAATCTAGAGCTGTATATAAATTAATGACGGAAGTGACGCATTCCGGTAAACACCATTGCCATGCCGTGTTCATCCGCTGCGGCAATGATCTCTTCATCACGAATAGAACCACCTGGTTGGATAATACAACTGATACCAGCAGCTGCTGCTGCATCAATACCGTCACGGAATGGGAAGAAAGCATCTGAGGCCATCACAGAGTCTTGAACTTCAAGTCCTTCATCTGCTGCTTTAATACCTGCGACTTTCGCGCTGTATACACGGCTCATTTGGCCAGCACCGACACCAATCGTCATGCTGTTTTTAGCGTAAACAATGGCGTTAGATTTAACGAACTTAGCCACTTTCCAGCAGAACATAAGATCTTTCATTTCAGCTTCAGTAGGCTGACGTTTAGAGACGATTTTTACATCCTCTAAACTCACCATACCTTGGTCTCTGTCCTGAAGTAATAAACCACCGTTAACGCGCTTGTAATCTAGGCTGGTGGTTTTAGAACCCCATTCACCACACTCAAGCAGACGGACGTTAGCTTTGGCTGCGACGATGTCTCGAGCTGCTTGGCTGACTTTGGGTGCGATAATCACTTCAACGAACTGGCGCTCGACAATGGCGCTAGCCGTTGCTGCATCAAGTTCACGGTTGAAGGCGATGATGCCGCCAAACGCTGATGTTGGATCCGTTTGATATGCTCGGTTGTAAGCTTCGAGAAGATCTGCACCAATGGCAACACCACAAGGGTTTGCATGCTTAACAATCACGCAAGCTGGCTCGTTGAATTCTTTGACACACTCAAGAGCGGAATCGGTATCGGCGATATTGTTGTAAGAGAGCGCTTTACCTTGAAGTTGAATAGCTGTTGCAACAGACGCTTCATCTAAGTTGATATCAACATAGAAAGCGGCGGTTTGATGGCTGTTTTCGCCATAACGCAGATCTTGCTTCTTGATTAACTGAGTATTGTAAGTGCGTGGGAATTTAGAGTCGTCATGACACTCATCACTACTATGGGCTGGAACCATAGTTCCGAAGTAGTTAGCGATCATGCCGTCATAGGCTGCAGTGTGTTCAAAAGCTGCAATAGCTAAATCGAAACGAGTCTCAAGTGTTGTGCTGCCTTCATTGGCATTCATTTCAGCAATAACGCGGTCGTAATCGTGCGCGTTAACGATGATAGTCGTATCTTTATGGTTTTTGGCAGTAGAACGAACCATTGTCGGGCCGCCAATATCGATATTTTCGATGGCGTCAGCAAGAGTACAACCCTCTTTAGCTACGGTTTCTGCAAATGGGTACAGATTGACTGCAACGAGATCAATAGGCTTGATATTGTGTTGTTCCATGACAAGCTCATCGATTCCACGACGCGCTAAAATACCGCCATGCACTTTAGGGTGTAAAGTTTTAACGCGGCCATCCATAATTTCTGGGTGTCCGGTATGATCCGATACTTCAATGACAGGCACACCGTTATCTGCCAAAAGGCGGGCGGTGCCACCAGTAGACAGTAGTTCTACGCCTTGAGCGTGTAAAGACTTAGCAAACTCAAGTATTCCGGTTTTATCTGAAACGCTTAGCAGCGCACGACGAATGGGTCTGGCATTTTTCATTTTGGGTACAGTGTCCAGTAGTTATTTTAAGGATCTTTCGGAAAACAGAACTGCATTGTGATTTATCATGCCTAAATCTGTTTTCCAAAAGTCCCTCAAGGTTAACTTTTAGCATACCCTCTCTGCCACGGCGCGCGTATTTTAACTTAAAACCTACCATTAGGCTTTTTTTCTGTGTGATTTCACAATACGGATAAGCGAACAAAGACTAATGGCTATTCAGTGTTAGTTCTTGACGTTTATAGGGCCAGAGCAGAGTTAAGAGCGTTAAAATACGGTGCTAAATCACATTCTAACAACAAATAGAGGCCGCTAGGTTAAATTTCTTGCATTATAACCCTTGACCTTGGATTTAACTCTAAGGTTTATACTGAGTCATACTCAAGATGGTTATGATCGTAGAACAAGGGGGATTCATGTATCGAATTGGCGAACTGGCAAAACAATGCGAAGTGAAAGCTGACACATTAAGATTTTATGAAAAGCATGGCCTGTTGACGCCATCGTCACGTAGTGATTCAGGATACCGCCTCTATAATGACAACGATGTTGAGCGGTTACGATTTATATTAAGAGCTAAGGCTGTTGGTTTCACCTTAGCTGAGATCACTGAACTGCTTTCTATTGAGCTTGATAAATCTAATTGGGCTTGCGCTGATGTTAAAGGGCTTGTAGACAGTAAACTTGCTTATGTGAATGAGAGAATAACAGAGTTAAATCATTTTCAAGTTTCGCTTCAGCGTCTGTCGGATGCTTGCTGTGGTGGCCCTGAGAGTGCAGAGCATTGCTCTATTTTGGAAGCGTTAGAGTCAAATACGGGTAACATCAAATGTGAAAATCATGCTCACGACCATGATGCGTCCGAATATACAAGAAATTGTCAGAGTAAGGGGTAGTTTATGTTGTTAACGAATTTTATTGATCTGTTTTTAGATTCAGCCCCTTGGCTACTCCTAGGCCTAGTGTTAGCTGGTATGTTGAAAATGTTTGTGCCTATGGCATGGATGCAGAAGCAACTCGGTGGTCATGGGTTTAAGACTGTGGTTAAAGCTGCTGTGTTAGGTGCACCTCTACCTTTATGTTCATGTGGTGTTATTCCAGCTGCGGTAGGCCTACGACGTGCTGGTGCATCGAAGGCTGCGACTACGTCATTTTTAGTGTCAACACCTGAAACTGGGGTCGATTCCGTCACGGTATCTTATGTGCTACTTGGTCCATTTATGGCTATCGTAAGGCCGATTGCCGCTGTGACGAGTGCGATTGTTGCGGGATTATTGGTTGGACGCGATGATCCAGATGATCCTATTTCAGCTAAAAGCCAGTCTGAAAAACCAGTGACAAAAGATATGGTATCTGAATCATGTTGCAGTAAAAGTGAAAAAGTTGAGCAGAAGGCTAAAAGTTCGTGTTGCAGCTCTAAGGCTGAATCAAATGTGAAGCCAACCGTGACGATGACCCCAATGGCTGCTAGTGAGAGCCTGATGGCTACTAGCGCTAAATTAACACCTTCACCAGTCGTTAAAGCAGATGCATGTTGTAGCAGTAAAAGTACGCCAGTTGAAAGTAAACCTTCATGCTGCAGTTCTACTAAGAGTGGATCGGGTAACACTAATGACGAAGAAAGTTGCTGTGAATCGACACAAGATATTGCGACAGAGTTAAAAGGCACCTCGGTGATCAGTCGTATTGGCAAAGGGTTGCACTTCGCTGCTACTGATTTGGTGCGTGACACCACTGTTTGGTTATTGATTGGCTTGTTCTTTGCCGCTTTAGTACAGACCTATGTGCCAGGTGATTTCATGGCTAAATGGGGCGATGGCATACTCGCTATGTTAGTTATGGTGTTGGTTTCTGTTCCTATGTATATCTGTGCGACAGCATCGACTCCTATCGCTGCGGGTCTTTTGTTAGCAGGTGTATCACCTGGAGCTGTATTGGTGTTTATGCTGGCAGGTCCGGCAACCAATATTGCAACCTTAGGTGTCGTGACCAAAGAGCTGGGCAAACGAGCACTATTTGGTTATCTCGGTGGAGTACTTGGCGTGGCGCTGGTTTCAGGCATCTTGGTTAATTACTTGGTTGATACTTTTGGTTTCGAGGTCATGCCACAAATTGGTGAACAGCATAACTTACTACCAAGTACCATTGTCTATAGCTCAGGCGTCGTGTTAGCGATATTGATGATTAAAGTACTGGTGGAAAAGTTGCCGAAGAATTGGTGGCGAAGAGATTGTTGCTCATAAATTAACTAATATACTAAGCCAGTGGGTTACACCTACTGGCTTTTTTGGTTCTAGTGCTACTGTGGCTGAAGCCGAACCTAATTAGCTAAAATTTTATCAAGAATGGGCTTATTGGCTTCTGGAAAATCATAATTGACTAAATCTGGTTTTGCCACCCAGCAGATCTGCTGATTCTCTAGCCCTGTCGCTTCGCCATCAAAATCAGAGACGAGATGAATATCTAACAGAACTTGCTTATCAGGGTAATTGTGGCTGATCTCCATAAGCGGACTGCTTGAGATAACATCTAAGTTTACCTCTTCTTTTAGTTCTCGAATAAGCGCATCTGTCACCGTTTCACCTTGCTCAACCTTACCTCCGGGAAATTCCCATTTCCCCCCTTGATGAAGGTGGTCAAGACGTTTCGCAAGTAAGACCTCTTGTTTGCTGTTCATGATAACGGCTACTGCAACATGCACTCTTTTTATCGCTAATTCAGGCATGGATTAATTCTCTTTGAAAAAACCGGTTTCGTCATAGCCTAGGCTGTCTAAGTCATCAATATTGAATTCTGACTTAACGGGGATAGCATGTTTTTCAGAAGCCCAATCACCAAGATCGATCAGTTTGCAGCGATCGCTACAAAAGGGTTTGAATTTAGATTCGGCGCTCCAGATCACTTCTGTCTGGCAGGTAGGGCATTTTACACTTGTAGGCATGGGAGAGCTCAACTACTGAGTTTAATGACGTAGAGTCACTAAAAATTTGATGATGGGTTAATCATACTGATTTTAAGTACAGGTAGCCAATTGGAATTCTATCGTTTGATCTGAGTGCTTTTGCTCGTCAAATTGAACGAAGTGAATAGCGTAGCGATTCTTGTGTCCACTGATTGTGGGGTAGCAACCTTGTTGAGAGTCAATTTTAACTCTAACCATAGAGAGTGCTTGATTACTATTGCCTTGGAAAAAACCGACTTTTGCGACAGTTTCACAATATTGCGTTGTTTGTCTGGTGAGTTCGAGTAATAAATTAATGGGATTTAATAGAGCGGTAAAATTATCGACCCATTGTAAGTATTCTTGCTGACGTACATCCCAAGGTTTGGCTAACCAATAATGAAGCTGGGGAAGATCGAAGTTACAACATGCACCTGGCATATTAAATCTCTGCCTTAATGCTGCGATGAAACGATCTTGTTTAAGCTTAGCGCCTGGTCGGTCACAAGCTTGAAGAGATTCTTTAGCCGTTATTAGGCGATTTAAATAAGCTTCAACTTGAATGGTGTCAATATGTGGGAGAGATTGCCAGTTAGACAGGGTTGTTATTTTTTTATCAAGATCGTTTAGGACTTCACCTCTATAATCACAGCGCTCAGTCAGCTCACACAGAGAAAAAAGAGGGTAAAAACATCTATGCTGATGATCTTGTTCCACATTCGTCTGTAGCTGTTGTGATAAATACTCTAAACGTAGAAAACTTCTGGTTTTCTCGTTTAGAGGCTGTTCATAAGTCAATTTTGTCATGGCATCGATTAAGCGTTATTGGACAATTTTAAATAGTTATTATGGAGTGCAATTATTTTGCTTCTCAGTGCCGATATCTCTCCATGATTGTCGATGACATCATCAGCTTTTGACAGTTTATCTTCTCTTGAGGCTTGGCTGTCAATGATGCTCTGAACCTGCTCTGCAGATACAGAATCCCTTATAATGGTTCTATTTCGTTGTTGCTTTGGTGAAATATCAACCAAAAGTGTTCGGTTAACTAACCTATCTAATCCATTCTCAAATAGCAAGGGAGCAATTAAAATGCTGTATGGAGATTGGGTTCTGTTGAGTTGATTTAACATCTCGGTGCGTATCATTGGATGCAGTAAAGCATTTAACCACTCTCGATCAACATCCTTTGAAAAAATCAGTTCTCTTAACTTGGCTCTGTTTAAGCTCGCATCTGGATTTAAAATGTCATTTCCGAAGCGTGCTACTATCTGTGCTAAGCCCTTTGTGCCTGTTGATACAACTTCACGGGCAACGATATCTGCGTCAACAAGCTCAATGCCTAATTCAGCGAATATATTGGCAACGGTTGTTTTTCCGCTACCAATTCCCCCTGTTAATCCTATTACTAGACTTGCCATATTCTGGACACCTGCAGTGGTATTGTTTTAAAGGGTTGAGAGGTACCAAGCATTGATGCTCGAGCCCCATATCATGGCTATCCAACCAGCTATAGCAATATAAGGTCCGAACGGAATAGGATTTGAGGAGTTCATTTTTTTAGTCAACATTAACCCTATACCAATAACAGCCCCGACCAATGAAGAGAGTAAAATGATCATGGGGAGTACCTGCCACCCAAGCCAGGCACCAAACACTGCTAAGAGCTTAAAGTCCCCATAGCCCATACCTTCCTTGCCCGTTAACAATTTAAAAGCCCAGAATACACTCCAGAGACTTAAGTAGCCTGCTGCTGCGCCAATGATGGCATCAGTTGGACTAGTAAAGGTACTATTTAGGTTGATGATCAATCCCAACCAAAGCAAGGGGAGGGTTATTTGATCGGGAAGTAGCATCTCATCGAGATCAATACCTGTCAGAATAATCAAGCCAAATGTCAAAATGGTAGCAAGTGCAAATTCAATCGTGGGACCAAAGTGGAGTGCAAGAAAAGCAATTGCTAGCCCTGAAAATAGTTCAACAACAGGGTATCGTATCGATATTTGGGTTTTACATTTAGCACATTTTCCCTTGAGCATTAGCCACCCAAAAATTGGAATATTATGCCAAGGTTTAATATGAGTACCGCATTTAGGGCAAGAAGAGTTTGGAATGATTAAATTGTATTTTTCAGGGTAATCATCAATGGGTTTATCTAACTTCTTGGCGATGGGGGCAATTAGCTTTTCATGATACTCATTCAAATACTGATTACATTCTTGTTGCCACTCTCGCTTCATCATGACTGGTAAGCGGTGGATCACTACATTAAGGAAGCTGCCAATAACGCTTGCAAAGACAAAGGCAATAATAGCAAAAAGCCATAGGTTATGGCTCATCGTTGAGATAAATTCTGACATGATTTCCAAGTTTCTTTTTGAAATGGTTAATCAGTATTCTAACTGACGAACCTACTTATTTGGAAGTTATCTGCTAGATACTATATTTTTGATATCGTTAACTGACAATTTTTCCCATTTGGAATATGGGTAGGTACATTGCCACAATCAATCCACCAACTAAAGTGCCAATCACCACCATCATGATTGGTTCAATGAGACTAGATAAACCATCGACGGCATCGTCAACTTGCATCTCGTAGATATTGGCGACTTTGTTCAGCATATTATCTAAAGAACCAGATTCCTCGCCGATCATAACCATCTGAATTAACATGTCAGGAAAAATCCCAGTGGTACGCATGGCGACATTCATCTGCATACCTGCCATGACTTCTGAGCGTACTTTAATTAAGGCGTTACGGTAAACTGCATTACCAGAAGCCCCAGCTGCAGATTCTAAACCATCGATCAGGGGGACACCTGCAGCGAAAGTGGTCGCGAGTGTGCGAGCAAAACGTGCCATGGCTGCCTTGTGTAGAATGGGGCCAATGGCAGGTATTTTTAGGATAAGAGTATCGACCTTATCCCTAAAGGGTTGGGAGTGATGGTGGGCTCGCTTAAATAGAAAAGCAGCCACAATAATAGCCAACGCAAAAATATACCAAGAGGCCTGTAGGGCCTCTGATATACCGATGACAAACTGGGTGAATGCAGGGAGCTCGGCACCAAATCCAGCAAAGATCTCTTGAAATTGAGGAACGACAAAAAGCAACAAGAGCGTCGTCACACCTACGGCGACGACAACAACGGCAGCAGGGTAGAACATGGCTTTTTTTATTTTAGATTTTAGTGCTTCAGCTTTTTCTTTATAGAGAGCCACCCTGTCAAATACGGCATCGAGAGAGCCTGAATGCTCGCCAGCAGCAACTAAGTCGACATAGAGGTCATCAAAGTATTGCCTGTGGGGCCGCAGTGCATCTGAAAGTGGGATTCCAGATTGTATCTCCGTTAGTATAGTACCAAGTAATTCCCGCATCTTTGTTTTTTCATGGCCACGGCCTAGCATTTCGATGGTAGTGACTAAAGGGACGCCAGCCTGGAGCATGGTGGCTATCTGACGGGTGATCATAGCGATGTCCATGGCGGTTATTTTGGGATCGCTTAGCTTAAATAGTGACGCTGCTTTCTTTTTGACTATTTTTGGATTAACGCCTTGAGATTTTAGTTGGCTTTTTATTTCTGTAATTGTGGTTCCGCGCAATTCACCTGAGGTTTTTTCCCCATTTCGGTTAAGGCCTTTCCACTCGAAAGTGTAAACTTTAGGTTGGGCTTTTGCGGTTGATTTTTTGCTTTTTGATTTTTTTGTCGCTGTCGCCGTGGCCATGGTATGTTCCTTTGCTATTCAATATTTACAGGAAGCTAGATTTGAATTATTTTTTAAAAGCTGGTGACGCGATTGACTTCAGTAATGCTGGTTACACCTTGAGTTACTTTTAACAAACCCGATCCTCGTAGGTCTCGCATTCCCTGTTCTTTGGCTTGAGTGGCGATTTGTAAAGAGTTCCCTCCCTCCATAATAGTCCTCGCTATCTCATCTGACATCTTCATCACCTCATAGATGCCGACTCGACCTTTGTAACCCCCTGAGCATAAATCACACCCTATCGGTTTATACAGGGTCATTCCTTCATCTATTTGTGCCTGTTTAAAACCGAGGCGTAATAGCTCGTGCTCGGGAATCTCTTCCGGTTGTTTACACTCGGGGCAAAGTCGACGGGCAAGACGTTGGGCTATTATGAGGTTAACTGAACTGGCTATGTTATATCCAGGTACGCCCATATTGATCAAGCGGGTGAGAGTTTCCGCTGCTGAATTGGTATGTAGTGTCGAGAGAACTAAGTGGCCGGTTTGAGCTGCTTTAATTGCTATTTCGGCGGTTTCTAAATCGCGAATCTCACCGACCATCACTACATCAGGATCTTGGCGCAAGAAAGATCTGAGTGCTGCAGGAAAGGTTAACCCAGCTTTAAGATTGATGTGAACTTGGTTAACACCTTCTAAATTTATCTCTACCGGATCTTCGGCGGTGGAGATATTACGCTCTTCGGTGTTGAGGATGTTAAGGCCTGTATAGAGGGATACGGTTTTCCCCGAGCCTGTAGGACCTGTGACTAAAATCATGCCTTGAGGTTTAGCCAGCATCTCTTCGTAGAGCTGGCGTTGGTCATCTTCATAACCCAGTTTTTCAATCCCTAATTGTGCTGAAGATGAATCAAGAATACGCATCACGATTTTTTCGCCCCAAATAGTGGGCAAGGTACTGACACGAAAGTCGATAGATTTAGTTCGTGATAGTTTCATTTTGATGCGACCATCTTGTGGCACACGGCGTTCAGCTATATCGAGCTTAGACATGACTTTTAAGCGTGCCGAGATACGATTTGATAGGTTGACTGGAGGCTCGGAAACTTCATGTAAAATACCATCGATACGAAAGCGAATTCTATAGCGTTTTTCATAGGGTTCAAAATGCAGATCAGAAGCACCTTTACGGATGGCATCAGTAAGGATTTTATTAATGTAGATAACAATCGGGGCATCATCCGAACTCTCAGGGCCTTTGTCCTCATCTCTATTATTCGCATCTTGAACTTCGATACCCGCCAGCGCATCTTCATCTATGCCACTGATATCTAAGCCCGATATATCATCTTCTAGCATTTTCTCTAATGCTTTAGTGAGTTTATCGTCTTCAACTAATATAGCTTCTGCATGCAGGCCTGCACTAAATTGAAAGTCTTCTAAGGCGGTAATATTTGTGGGGTCTGAAGTGCCTATATAGAGTCGGTTACCACGTTTAAAAAGTGGTAAACACTTATGTTTTTCAATCAGCTTTTTATTAAGAAACTCTTCGGGAATGCTGGCGATATCGAATTCATCGAGATCCAGTAACGGTGTGCCGTATTCCTCATAACAGAGCTCAGCAATCTCTCGAGCTGATACGAGCTTTTCAGTGATAATTGTTGAAACTAGTGATTGTTTGTTTTGTCTGGATTTGATGATAGCAGAAGCGATCTGCTCTTCAGTGAGCAAATTTTTACGAATGAAGAGTGTGGATAAGCCTAGATGGAGGCCTGTTGTTGGCATTTAAGTTTGCTCAATGTTTGTCTTAGGGGGTTATTTATACGTAAAGAAGGCAAAGCCCACTTTACGTATAAAAGTTCTCAATTTACAGTCCAGCACCTGCTTCACATTGTGGTTGTGTCGCTCCAGAAGCACCTGTTGTTAGTGTTGCTGCATAGGTTATTGTCCCAGCTGGTAAAATAGTGCCTGTGATTGTACATGTACCGTTATCAAATATTAAAGTACCACCAACTCCATCAGCAAAGTCATTACCAGCAGACAGGCCATCACCTGTAACTGCAATCTCTGCGTTAATTGAAGCGCAAGCAATGCCTGATTGAACACAGGTTACTGCTTTAGTTGTATATGCAGATACAGCTTTCATTGCTGCACCGCCGTGAGCATTACCGACGTAATCTCGATAGGCTGGTAGTGCAACTGCGGCGAGAATACCGATAATTGCAACAACGATCATCAATTCAATAAGGGTAAAACCCTTAGCTTGCTTGTTCATTTTCTTGCTTAAGCTGTTTTTAAAATTAGTGCCTTTCATTATCTCTCTCCGTCGACAAACATAGAGCATCATTCGTACATGTAGTATAGACCACTTAGCTGGGTGCTCCTGCGCTAGCTGTTTCATCCTGAATCAATCGAGTTTATAAGTTGGCTTGTTATAAAATTCACCAGTTAAGGTCAAACAGTGAACTCTCAATTGGCCTATAAATCGGTCGGTAACTAAGTGTCAAAATATGTCGTTATTAATGTGCTTTTGTTTTACGTCAATTTGCTAACTGTAGTAAGTATGTTACACGCTGTGGTGTAGATTCGTTGTAGCTTTATTTCGGCAAACCGTACCTTGTTTCTCCTCCCATTCAGCACCAATAGTTATCCAGTTTTGAAAGGTTGAGCTGCTCTTTTAAAGTGAAACTTAAGTGAGCTTAAGTTGAGGCTGACCGAAATGGCCATCTCGCCTACGTCCAAAGTTAGTATAAAGTTAACGGGATTGGAATGCATTTTTACAATAAAGTGCTAATTCGGTGGTAAATTAGTCTGTAGATGTATTTTTTATGTTGAAAAGGTTCTAACATTTTTTTGTCTCTGTATGAAAAAGTGACGATTTGCCTTTGTTCGTCAATTTTTAGTCACTCATTCTATGCCGAGGTCCGCTAGGCATTTTTATTTGATGTTTTGTATTGAACGTTAAGGTTGCTCAAATGTTGAGCGCTTGTGTGTGGATAAATAGGCAAGCTCATCGGCCAAATAATAAACAGTCTTGGTGTTCAGTATTAAGGATGATTTTTCATACAGGGAGAAGATAACCTCTGGGCTATTTAGGCTTTAATAACTTGGTTGGTAATAGCCTGTCACTTTTGGACAGGCTTAACTTTTGTAGGAGTTTAGCTTTTAAGTCGAAGTGAGAGATCTAATGCTCGAACATGCTTTGTTAGAGCGCCGACTGATATGTAATCGACACCGGTTTTAGCGAAGTGACCTATGGTCTCAAGTGTCACATTACCAGAGACTTCAAGTTTGGCCTGTTGGGCGTTAGGAAGACGCTTATTTAGCTCTACAGCTTCAATCATCATGGTTACATCGAAATTATCCAGCATAATGACGTCAGAGCTTGCTTCTAATGCTTGCTGAAGCTCTAGAATACTTTCGACCTCAACTTCTACTAGCTTGTCTGGATAGAGTTCCCGAGCCTTTGATATTGCCTGAGCAATCCCACCACAGGCCATAATGTGGTTCTCTTTGATAAGAAAAGCATCGAATAGACCGATACGGTGATTTTTACCGCCGCCGCAGGTAACGGCATATTTTTGGGCGGTTCTTAGGCCTGGAATGGTCTTTCTGGTATCAAGAAGTTTGGTATTGGTTGCTGCTATTCTGTCTGTGTACTGCTTAGTTAATGTCGCGACACCTGAAAGCGTTTGAATAAAGTTCATCGCAGTGCGTTCGCCAGTAAGAATCGCTCTAGCCGGACCAGAAAGTTCACAAAGGAGCTGATTAGGCACTAAAAGGTCGCCATCATCCACATGCCAGTGCAATGCGACTTCACCGCCTAATTGATTAAAAACTTGTTCGGCCCATGCTTTGCCGCAAAAGACGCCCTCTTCTCGAGTAATTAAGCTGGCTTGAGCATATCTGTCTGCTGGTATTAATTGTGCGGTAATATCTGCTGATGATCTATCTAGAGCGCTCCCCTTATTGGATGTACTCTCATCCTGATAGCCTAAGTCTTCTTCGAGTGCGATTTTAACGGCAAGTCTTATGTCATTTTCCAACATGGTTGATGTCCTTGAACTACTACAAATGAACAGATTAAGAGTTTTGGGGTTCCTAGCGACTGCGAACGACATAGCAGAAGTTAGCGCGTAGATAATAGCAACATTGATGCAGAAAGTAGAGCCTGAAACGGGCAAGTTGGAGGGGAGCGAGTTTAGCTTCGTTAAATTAATTGGTGATTAATCGGTAGCTTTTGTTTGCTATTGATTTTTATTTCATCACTTTTGTCATCTAGTTAATAATGAGCACTTTATTTATCGTCATTATTAAGGCTCTTCTCAGTTGGTTATCGAGCTGATAAAATGTTACCTATTGATGTATAGTATTAAAGGCTAACTCCTTGTCGATAAATATAAAAAATCCGATAAAGTTAAATGCTGGTTGGGTTCAGGAAGGGGTCAGGAAATGTATCTCTCCTTATTTCAATATCCGTCCTGAAAATGAAGTGAGTCTGCTGGTTATCCATAATATTAGTTTACCTGCTGGCTGCTTCGGGACACCTTATGTTGATCAACTTTTTCAAGGTTGCTTAGATCTTGAGGCTGATAGCAGTTTTGCTGATTTAAAGGGATTAGAGGTATCGGCTCACTTTATGATCCGCAGAGATGGGGAGATAGTGCAGTATGTCTCCTGTGACGAACGTGCATGGCATGCTGGTGTTTCAGAACACTTAGGGCGGCAAGGTTGCAATGATTTTGCTATCGGCATAGAGTTGGAAGGTACTGATTTTCAGGTTTATACAGAGGCTCAATATCAAGAGCTAATTAAGCTGACTCTTGCCTTGTTCGCCGCATATCCTATGCTAAATACGGATAAGCTAGTTGGTCATCGTGATATCGCACCAGGGCGAAAAACTGATCCAGGTGATATCTTCGATTGGGCAACATACAAAGATGGTCTAAACAAAGCGTTGAACTGATCATCTGGTACTGTTTGGGTCGCACTTCTGGTGTGCTATCAGGGACAAACAATAGAATTTAAGGAATATACGATGGCACTTTTCTCATTACTCGTGGCGATCCTGATAGAGAGGCTAAAGCTTCTACCACAATCCTGGCAATTTGATTCAATTCTCAGCCTCTACTCTAAGACACTTTTTGGTGATAAACAGCTTAACTCTGATGTCATGATGGCGCTTGCTTTAGTGTTACCAGCCATTGCTGTGCAAGTTATGATGTGGGCCGTAAATGGCATGTTTTGGGGTGGCCTGAGCCTGATTTTATGGGTGGCAATTTCGATACTATGTTTTAGCCATCAGAAGCAGAGAGTATTATTTAAGCGTTATATGCTGGCAGCGTGCAGAGGCGATACTCAGGCTTGTTATCACTTTGCTGAGGCGCTCGATCCAAGTGTTTCCTTGGAGGCTGTTTCAGAGATGGAATTAGGAGCTAAAGTTGGTCAAAGTGCTGCGTGGTTAAATTATCGTTTTTATGGCGCTGTCGCTGTTTTTTTGATTTTTCTAGGGCCAGCAGGGGCTGTTTTCTACTGTACCGCTCGTTATTTTTCCGATGAGAATAAAGAGCACAAACTCGATCTACCTTTAGTTGACGATGTGTTGATGTTACTCGATTGGCTGCCTAGTCGGATTTTGGCTTTTGGTTATGTCCTCAGTGGGCAATTCTCACAGGCTTCTGCTCGTTGGGGTCAATATGCTTTTAATATTCGCAGTACAGCAAGGGATATTGTGACGCAAGTTGCTTCGGCGGCCGAGCCTGAAGCAGAGGCATCAACAGCCCCTATCTGTACACAATCTACATTAGCCTTGCTGCAGCTAAGTAAACGAAACTTTATTCTTTTGCTTGTTTGTTTGTCGTTGTTGACGATATTTGGCGTTGTAGCCTAAAGTGCACTTATTGAGGAGGCCTTATCAGTCTCCTTGGTAAAATCGTTATATTTCTAATACATACTTTTCATGTCTTTTTTCATTTAAATCAAGCTATTTATATAGCTGTTTCTTTGCTCGCGCTCATACTTAAGTTTCATTTTGGTGACAATGGTCTGACCGCAAATAGGTCTGTTTTCGGCTATGCTCACACATCGACGGTTTGCATGATTCCGATCACAAGCTAGACATTCAAAATGTGATTTGATAAAGTGCGCGCAGTCAACTAAATTGGTAAGACCAATTTACAATAGGAGCTGAGGGCCACATGGCTTATAGCAAAATAAACCAGCCGAAAATATCCGATGTCATTATGGGTCAGTTGGAGCAGATGATTCTTGAAGGAAGCCTTCAACCGGGTCAGAAGCTACCACCGGAACGTGAACTTGCGCTTCAATTTGAAGTGTCACGACCCTCACTACGTGAAGCGATCCAAAAGCTTGAAGCTAAAGGTCTGCTTATGCGTCGTCAAGGTGGTGGAACTTATGTGAAAGAGCAATTGTGGCAGAGTTTGGCTGATCCAATCGTGGAACTGATGCATAGCGATTCTGAGAGTCAGTATGACTTACTGGAATTTCGTCACGCAACAGAAGGCATGATGGCTTATTTTGCTGCACTTCGCGGTACCGATGCTGATATGCAAAATATTAAGCGCACTATCATGGATGTTGAGGCTGCTAACGAGATTGAATTGCAAGCCAAGGCGATTGTGTGTTTCTACCGAGCGGTTGCAGAGGCGTCACATAACGTCGCTATGCTTCACCTCGTATTAAGTTTATCTCCTGTGCTACATAAGAATGTGGCGCAGAACTTGGAACTTCTGGATCGGAGAGAGGAAGCGTCCACTATGGCGAATGATCACAGGCGAGCTTTACTCGCTGCTATCGTTCGTCGTGATCCTGATGCAGCACGAGAAGCCTCGAATGAACACCTAAGTTACATCGAGGAAGTCATGTTGTCTGTGAGGGAAGAAGATAGTCGGTTGCAGCGAAGCTTGCGCCGTTTAAAAAGTGGTGCTTAAAACCTGACCACAGGTGAGCGCTAGAACATATTCTGAAAATCCAAATTTCATAACGTATATAGGGAAGGACAGCAAAATGTCTGAACATATGCTACAAGACGTCGATCCACTAGAAACTAACGAGTGGTTGTCTGCTCTAGAATCAGTTGTACGCGAAGAAGGTGTTGAGCGCGCTCAATATTTACTAGAGCAAGTACTTGATAAGGCCCGTCTAGACGGTGTCGATATGGCGACTGGTATCACCACGAACTACATCAACACAATTCCTACGAGCCAAGAGCCTGCATATCCTGGCAATACGACGCTTGAGCGCCGTATTCGTTCTATTATTCGTTGGAACGCGATCATGATCGTGCTGCGCGCGTCTAAAAAAGATTTAGACCTCGGCGGCCACATGGCTTCTTTCCAATCAGCAGCTTCATTTTATGAAGTATGTTTTAACCATTTCTTCCGTGCTCCAAACGAAGTTGATGGTGGTGATTTAGTCTATTATCAAGGACATATCTCTCCAGGTATCTACTCTCGAGCATTTGTTGAAGGTCGTCTTTCTGAAGAGCAGTTAGATAATTTCCGTCAAGAAGTTGATGGTAAAGGTCTTCCTTCATATCCTCATCCAAAGCTAATGCCTGAATTCTGGCAGTTCCCAACCGTATCTATGGGTCTGGGTCCAATGTCTGCTATTTATCAGGCTAGATTCCTTAAGTATTTAGACGGTCGTGGCTTAAAGAATACATCTGCACAGCGCGTGTATGCTTTCCTTGGTGACGGTGAGATGGATGAGCCGGAATCACGTGGTGCTATCTCTTTTGCTTCTCGTGAAAAGTTAGATAACCTATGTTTCCTTATTAACTGTAACCTGCAGCGCCTTGATGGTCCTGTAATGGGTAACGGTAGCATCATCCAAGAGCTTGAAGGCTTATTTAGAGGTGCTGGTTGGAATGTGGTTAAAGTGATCTGGGGTAACAACTGGGATTCACTTATCGCAAAAGACACCACAGGTAAGTTACTACAGTTGATGAATGAAACTGTAGATGGTGATTACCAGACATTTAAGTCAAAAGATGGTGCTTATGTACGTGAGCACTTCTTTGGTAAGTACCCTGAAACTGCTGCCCTCGTATCTGACATGACTGATGTTGAGATTTTCGCGCTTAAGCGTGGTGGTCATGACTCATCTAAGTTGTATGCAGCATTTAAAAATGCACAAGATACTAAAGGTAAGCCAACGGTTATTCTTGCTAAAACTGTTAAAGGTTATGGCATGGGCGAAGCAGCTGAAGGTAAGAACATTGCTCACGGCGTGAAGAAGATGGACATGACGCACGTACTTCAGTTACGTAACCGTTTAGGTCTTGATGACTTGCTTACCGATGAAAAAGTATCTGAACTACCTTACCTTAAGTTAGAGGAAGGTTCGGCTGAATACGAGTATCTACATTCTCGCCGTAATGCATTACATGGTTATACGCCACAGCGTCTGCCTAATTTTACTAAGCCTCTAGACTTACCAGCTGTTGAAGAGTTTGGTCCTTTGCTTGTTGAGCAAAAGCGTGAAATTTCTACAACAATGGCATTTGTTCGTACACTGAACATTTTGCTAAAGAATAAGGGTATTGGTAAGAACATCGTTCCTATCATTGCCGATGAAGCGCGTACTTTCGGTATGGAAGGTTTGTTCCGTCAAATCGGGATCTACAATCCACATGGTCAGGAATATACCCCTGAAGATCGTAGTGTTGTTTCTTACTACAAAGAAGCGACATCTGGTCAAGTATTGCAAGAAGGTATCAATGAGCTAGGTGCTATGTCTTCATGGGTTGCTGCGGCAACGTCATACAGCACTAACGATTTACCAATGATCCCATTCTACATCTACTATTCTATGTTCGGTTTCCAACGTGTTGGTGACATGGCGTGGATGGCAGGTGATCAGCAAGCTCGTGGTTTCCTATTAGGTGCTACAGCGGGTCGTACAACATTGAACGGTGAAGGTCTACAGCACGAAGATGGTCACAGCCATGTTCAGGCGAATACGATTCCTAACTGTATCTCTTATGATCCTACATTCGCTTACGAATTAGCTGTCATCATGCAAGACGGTATCCGTCGCATGTATGGCGATCAAGAGAACGTGTTCTACTACTTGACGCTAATGAATGAAAATTACGCTATGCCAGCGATGCCTGAAGGCAGCGAAGAGGGTATACGTAAAGGTATCTATAAGCTTGAGTCTCATAAAGGTAGTCACAAAGTTCAGTTAATGAGCTCTGGTACTATCATGAATGAAGTGCGTAAAGCAGCTCAAATTCTAAGTGAAGAATACGATGTCGCTTCAGATGTTTACTCTGTGACCTCTTTCAACGAGTTAACTCGTGAAGGTCAAGATGTTGAGCGTTTTAATATGCTGCATCCTGAAGCTGAGCAAAAACAAGCTTATATTACCCAAGTTATGGGTACTGAGCCTGCTATTGCTGCGACTGATTACATGAAGAACTATGCGGAACAAGTTCGCGCATTCATGCCTTCTGAGTCATTTAAAGTACTTGGTACTGATGGTTTCGGTCGTTCAGATAGTCGTGAGAATTTACGTCGTCACTTTGAAGTTAATGCTGGTTACGTTGTTGTAGCTGCATTGAATGAGCTCGCTAAACGTGGCGATATTGAAAAGTCAGTGGTTGCACAAGCCATTGCTAAATTCAACATCGACGCCGACAAGACAAATCCGCTATACGCGTAAGAGGCAATACAAAATGACAATCGAAATTAATGTACCAGATATCGGTGCGGATGAGGTTGAAGTGACTGAGATTCTTGTTAGCGTAGGCGACAAGGTTGAAGAAGAGCAGTCACTGATCTCTGTTGAAGGCGATAAAGCTTCGATGGAAGTCCCAGCATCGCAAGCGGGTATAGTGAAAGAGATTAGAGTTGCTGTCGGCGATAAAGTCTCTACAGATTCATTGATTATGATCTTTGAATCAGACGCAGTCCAGGCTGCACCCGTTGTTGAATCTGCTCCCGTAGCAGCATCAGCACCAGCGACATCTGCTGAGCTAAAAGAAGTGCATGTTCCTGATATTGGCGATGATGAAGTCGAAGTGACTGAGATCTTAGTTAATTTAGGTGACAGCATCACTGAAGAGCAATCACTACTAAGTGTTGAAGGCGATAAAGCTTCAATGGAAGTACCCGCTCCATTTGCAGGTGTTTTGAAAGAGATCAAAATAGTTGTAGGCGACAAGGTATCTACAGGAAGTTTGGTCATGGTGTTCGAAGTGGCGGGTTCTGCATCTGCAGCACCGACTGCATCAGTAGCAGCGCCTGTCGCGGCTCCAACAGCATCAGCTGCCCCATCAGTTCAAGATATCTTTGTTCCTGATATCGGTGGTGATGAAGTTGAAGTGACCGAGATAATGGTTAATGTCGGTGATATGGTTACTGAAGAGCAGTCACTCATCAGCGTTGAAGGTGATAAGGCTTCGATGGAAGTGCCTGCACCTTTTGCCGGTAAAGTGACAGCAATTAAGATTAGCCAAGGTGACAAGGTTTCTACAGGGTCTTTAATCATGACCTTTGAAGTCGCCGGTTCAGTTGCCGCACCTGTTGCAGCGCCAGTGGTTCAGGCTGCTCCAGTTGCAGCACCTGTTGCAATGGCTGCTGCACCAGCAGCGAAAGAAGATTTCGTTGCTAACAAGGCTTATGCTCACGCATCACCTGTTATCCGTCGTCTTGCTCGTGAGTTGGGTGTCAATCTAGCAAATGTAAAAGGCACTGGTCGCAAAAACCGTATCGTTAAAGATGATGTATACAGCTACGTTAAAGCTGCTGTTAAACAGGTAGAATCAGGTGCTGTTAGCGCTAGTAAAGGTGGCAATAGCGATTTAGATCTACTGCCATGGCCGAAAATTGATTTCAGCAAGTTTGGTGAGACTGAAATTAAGCCATTGTCGCGTATCCAGAAGATCTCTGGTGCAAACCTTCATAGAAACTGGGTGAAAATCCCTCATGTGACTCAGTGGGATAATGCTGATATCACAGAGCTTGAAGCGTTCCGTAAAGCACAAAATGCAGCGGAAGCTAAGAAAGACTCAGGTATGAAGATAACGCCGCTTGTTTTCATCATGAAAGCGGTAGCTAAAGCACTTGAAGCTTTCCCAACATTTAACTCATCTCTTTCTGATGATGGCGCAAGCTTGATCATGAAGAAGTACGTCAATGTGGGTATCGCTGTTGATACACCGAATGGTCTTGTTGTTCCTGTCTTTAAAGATGTGAACAAGAAAGGCATCCATGAATTGTCAGATGAGCTTAAGGTTGTTTCTAAAAAGGCTCGTGGTGGTAAGTTAACTGCTGCTGATATGCAAGGTGGTTGTTTCACTATTTCAAGCTTAGGCGGCATTGGCGGTACAGCATTCACGCCAATCGTTAATGCACCTGAAGTCGGTATCTTAGGTGTGTCTAAGTCTGAAATGAAGCCAGTTTGGAACGGTAAAGAATTCGAGCCTCGCTTGATGCTGCCTTTATCACTGTCGTATGATCATCGTGTTGTTGATGGCGCGGAAGGTGCGCGTTTCATCACTTACTTGAATGACTGTTTATCAGATATTCGCACGTTGGTTTTATAATATTGAAGGCTGCTTAATATAAGTAGCCTTTTTCTATTTCGCATGTAAGTGAATGATTGTTATCTGTGTCAAACACAGGTTAAAATGCAGCCACCTACAGAACATTGATGTTCAATTAGCTGACTCTTAACCGTTTTACGATTGATCCGTCAGCGCTATGATTAGAAAATAGAGGAAGAGATGAGTAACGAAATCAAAACTCAGGTAGTAGTACTAGGTGCAGGCCCTGCAGGATATTCAGCAGCTTTCCGTGCGGCAGACTTAGGTTTGGATGCAATTATTATTGAGCGTTTTAGTACACTTGGTGGTGTATGTTTAAATGTGGGCTGTATCCCTTCAAAAGCACTATTACACGTAGCTAAAGTGATTGAAGATGCGAAAACAATCTCCTCCCATGGTGTTGTTTTTAGCGAGCCTAAAATAGATTTAGCCAAACTGCGTGAATATAAAACTTCCGTAGTTGGCCAACTTACTGGCGGATTGGGCGGAATGTCCAAGATGCGTAAAGTTGATGTGGTTAACGGTCTAGGTAAGTTTACTGGCCCAAATACCATTGAAGTGACGGGTGAAGACGGCGTTGTTAAAGTGGTTCGCTTTGAAAATGCAATCATTGCTGCGGGTTCACGCCCAATCAAGCTTCCATTCATTCCACATGAAGATCCACGTATTTGGGATTCAACCGATGCGCTAGAGCTTAATGAAGTGCCTGGTAAGTTACTCGTTATGGGTGGCGGCATTATTGGTCTTGAGATGGGAACTGTTTATTCATCTTTAGGTAGCGAGATTGATGTGGTTGAGATGTTTGACCAGGTTATCCCTGCTGCAGATAAAGATATTGTTCGCGTCTACACCAAGAAGATTAAGAAGAAGTTTAATCTTATTCTAGAAACCAAAGTGACAGCTGTTGAAGCAAAAGAAGACGGCATCTACGTGACAATGGAAGGCAAGAAAGCGCCTGCTGAACCAGTTCGTTATGATGCTGTTCTTGTTGCAATTGGTCGTTCACCAAACGGTAAGCTACTTGAAGCTGAGAAAGCTGGTGTTAATGTTGATGAGCGTGGCTTTATCAATGTTGATAAGCAGATGCGCACTAACGTACCGCACATCTATGCTATTGGTGATATCGTTGGTCAACCAATGCTTGCACATAAAGGTGTGCATGAAGGTCATGTTGCTGCAGAAGTTATTTCTGGTCTAAAGCACTTCTTCGATCCTAAAGTTATTCCATCAATTGCATACACAGATCCAGAAGTTGCATGGGTTGGCCTTACTGAGAAAGAAGCTAAAGAGCAAGGTATTGCTTATGAAACTGCGACTTTCCCATGGGCTGCTAGTGGCCGTGCAATCGCATCAGATTGTGCCGATGGTATGACTAAGCTAATCTTTGATAAAGAGACTCATCGCGTCATTGGTGGTGCTATCGTTGGTGTTAACGGTGGTGAACTACTAGGTGAGATTGGTCTTGCTATTGAAATGGATTGTGACGCTGAAGATTTAGCATTAACTATCCACGCTCATCCGACTCTTCATGAGTCAGTGGGCCTTGCTGCTGAGGTTTACGAAGGTTCAATTACTGATTTGCCAAACCCAAAGGCAAAGAAAAAGAAGTAATTTGAATTTTACCTAACGTAAAAGGCGCTCATAGAGCGCCTTTTTTGTGGGCTAAAAAAATGACGGGGATAAAAGGCACCTTATTACGACACATCGGACTTCTGCATAAATGAAGCTTAATTGAGCCTAATGTAGACTCAGCAGGTGAATTCAACGTGTTGAACTGTTACATTCAGTATAAGTTTATGAGTTAGTTGCCTAATGATAAATAGAATCAGTCATTTTATTCTGCTAGTCACTGTATTGTTAATTACTTGCCTTGTACCAGTTAGGGCGAGTGATATTGTGCAGCGTGTTTTTGCAGAAAGAGATGGTTTGGTTAATGGCTCTGTGAGCGATATTAGTTTCGATGATTACGGTTTTACGTGGTTAGCGACGCAAGAGGGTCTTTATCGCGTCAGTAATACCAAAGTGAGGAGAATCGATAAAAACGGATTTAAAACTCGATTGTCCGATGAGTATATTCAGTTTGTTAGACCCTTAAGTAAAAGGCACCTGCTTGTCAGTAATTACACTGATACCTATCTGTACGATATTATTCAAGATACCTTTACTCGCTTTGGCAGCGCTAAACTGTTCCCTTATTATAATAATGTCGGACTCCGCTCAATAATAAAAAAAAATAATGGTGATTATTATTTTTTGAGTAAGCAAGGTGAACTACTTACTTTCTCCTATGTAAATATGACTCTAACAACTGTCAATACGCTTCCCTATAACCTCGACTATCCTTGGTCATTTTTAACAGAGTTGGATGATCGCCACCTGTTAATTGGCTCTTCAAATAAACTGGAATTGAGTGATCAGTCCGGAGTATTTCAACGAAGCTTAGATTGGCAAGATGACATGGGAGCAATAAAAGGGATGATGGAGGACTCATCTGGTCGCCTTTGGGTTAGCTCCAGTGACGGCTTGTATGAGTTTAAAAAGGTTGATTTAACGTTTGAGAAAGTGACGTTTATTCCTTTCCCCATCAGTAAAACAACGGAAGATAGCCAAGGCAACTTATGGCTAGCCAGTCGAGAAGGTTTGATAAAGTGGCACCCTGATACTGACGTGATTGAGATGTATAAAGGGGATGTCAAACGTACTGCGGATATTGATTATATTTATGACATTGAAATCGATCACAATGATGTCATTTGGGTGGGAGGCTCCGGTGATGCCCTTGCGGTAGTGGCTGAAGCGCCTGATTTTATGCTTGAGCGTTTCACTAAAACCACGCCTTATTTAATCTCAAATGAGATGATATGGTCTATTTGGGCTGATAAGAACAAGGTGTGGCTAGGAAGTGACAAAGGGTTAATAACAGTAGATAGACATTCTAAAAACAGTACAACCATTTTGCCTGAAGAGCTCGCCTTAAATGGCAGCATTTATAAAATTGATGAACTTGATAGTGACCACCTCTTATTGTCGACCACAAACGGCCTGTTTGTGGTGAATAAGCTCACATTAGAATCAGGGCGTTTCTCTCAGTGGACTCTCGGGCAATATTCTTTAGAAAATAAGATAATATTTTCGAGTTACTCGGATCCATTACTTGAAAATCGTTGGTGGTTTGCAACGGGAAATGGACTGTTTTTTTGGCAACAAGGCGCGCTCAACCCACAAGCATTTTTGATAAAGGGTGGGGATAATGTTCGGAGTAAACCAGACTTACGCGTCACTTATCGTAGTCTTGATGGTAAATTATGGATCGCTGGTGCAAGAACGTTTGGTTATATTGATGATGAGGGGCTGTTTCATTCGTCTCTGAATATTTTTGATGCTGAAGCAAAGTTACCCACGATTAGTTACATTAAAGAAATCTCTCCAGGGGTACTTTGGTTAGGTAGCTCGGCGGGATTGATTGAGTATGAATTTGACTCGGGTGTCGCGCGCTCGTTAACCAATGAGTGGAAGGTAGATTGTTCTTCAATCTTCTTTATTCATGAAATTAACCAGTATCGGGTATTAGGTTGCCTCAATTCTATTCTTCGTCAAGACATTGAATCTGGCGAGGTGCTTGTCATTGAGCATGAAGATGGGTTGATTAGTAAAGAGCTTAACGATGGTGCTTCATTCTATGATCCTGATTCAGGCTTCTATGTCGGGACGCCTGATGGGGCAATGTTGCTCGACGTTGCCAAGTTAGAGAATAGAATTCAACAAGATGGTGTTTTACTGGAGTCAGTGTCAATTTTTTATGACGAACACACTGAAATCAATTTAGTGCCAGAACCAAATAGCATCATCAAACCGGGTGCTAGAATGATCAACTTTCAGTTTACCAGCCTAGATTATCTAGTCGATACCCCCCTCACTTTACAATATCGTATACGGCCTAAAGGCGAGTCAAAAGACGTCAATTATCTATTGTTGATGGATCAATCTCTTGTTAGCTTTTCGGGGCTTCATGCCGGTGATTACGTACTCGATATATTGAGTTCACAAAATGGAATATGGTCGAGTGAGCCAAGCTCCTTTGCCTTTGAAATAAAAGAATTTTGGTGGCAAAAAACCTGGTTCAAAAGTTTCTTGGTGATCGCTTTATTCTTATTCGGCAGCATCATTTTAATCGGTCGTCAACGTCAATTATCAGCGTTTAAACGTGTAAACGAAGCGCTGGTTGAAAGTGAAGATAGACTTCGTCAGTCTTTGAAAGGCAGTGGCTCAGAGTTATGGGAGTGGCGTCACGATACTCAAATGTTTAATTTAGAGAATCAAAGCGCAGCGCTTGCCGGTGGCAATGCAAATTTACTGTTAACACTTGAGGATTTTCCGGTTCATCGTGATGAGAGGCAAAGTGTTTTAGCGTGTTGGAATAGTATGATCAATGGTATTAGCGATAGGTTTGAAGTGGAGTATCGCTATCGCCGTGAGGACAAATCCTGGGGGTGGACACGGGTTCGTGGTCGTCCTGTTGATTTTGACCCTGAAACGGGAAATATTACCCGAGTTGCAGGGATATATTCGGACATTACTGCTCAGCGTCAGTTAGAAGATGATATGAGGCTTTTGGCCCAAGCATTTGAGAATACATCAGAAGGGGTGTTGATCTTAGATACCAATGAGCGGATTAAAGTCTCTAATAAAGCGGCACAAACCATTCTTGGGTTAGGTGTTGAACAGTTAAATCTCAGTCCATTCTCGGCGCTTATCGTGGCAAAAGAGGGCCGTTTAGATAATATTGTGAAACTACTCGACGAGAGTGGTTCTTGGACGGGAGAGAGAGAGTTTATCTGTTCAGATGGTACCAGTTGCCCTGTGTGGCTAAATGTATCAACCATGCTGGGGAAAACGGGTAGCATCATTCATTATGTCGCGGTTTTTTCTGATATCACCGAGAGAAAACGCTCAGAAGCTGAATTACGCCGCTTGGCCAATTATGATGTACTCACTGGTTTGCCTAACCGTTCACTTTTTTCTACTCGCCTAGCTCAATCAATATACCGTGCTAATCACACCGGGGAGAAGCTCGCTCTGGTTTTCCTCGACTTAGACAGATTCAAACACGTTAATGATTCCTATGGTCATAGTATGGGAGATGCACTACTCGTCGAAGCAGCCAATAGATTACAATCTTGCATTCCAGAGCAGCATAGTATGTGCAGGTTTGGTGGTGATGAATTCTTGATTCTACTCAGAAATGCCAACGATGTAGATATGATTAATCATATATGCACTGAGTTGCTAAATCAGATAGAGATGCCGTTTGAACTTTACGGTCGAGAGTTTTTTATTTCGACCAGCATTGGCGTTAGCTTGTGGCCGGATGATGCAACTGAACCAGAGGTATTAATTAAAAATGCCGATCAAGCCATGTACCACGCCAAAGAAGAGGGCAAGGGGAACTTCCAGTATTATTCTTCGGAGCGGAACTTAGAGGCCTTGTATCATCTGCACCTAGAAGCAGAGCTGCGCCGTGCAATTGAACGTGATGAATTTGAGCTACATTACCAACCACAAGTCGATATTTTAAAAAATGACAGCTTAGTGGGTATGGAAGCATTGTTACGATGGCGTCATCACAGTGAAGGTTTGATCCGCACTGATACCTTTATCAAGGTGGCAGAGTCTTGTGGACTAATCATCGATATCGATCGTTGGGTCTTGCGTCAAGCTTGTATTCAAGGAGCGCTCTGGTCTCGCATATATGGTGAGACGTTTAAATTGTCGGTGAATATTTCTGCGGTTCATTTCCGCCAACCTGATTTTGTTGAAGGGATAAAGGCCATTCTTAAAGAAACTGGAATTCCAACTTCAGTGTTAGGGTTCGAGATCACTGAAGGTGTGTTGATGAAAGAGCTAAACACGGCCAAGTCACACCTTAAAGAGCTGAGACATTTAGGGATAAAAGTCGCGATTGATGATTTTGGTACAGGTTACTCGTCGCTAGCTTATTTACGACATTTTGATGTGGATACACTGAAAATTGATCGTTCTTTTCTTATCGACATCGCAACAAACGAATCAGATCAAGCGATAGCGAGCAGTATCATAGAACTTGCTAGGAACTTAAAGCTCAATGTGATTGCCGAAGGCGTAGAAACTAAAGCGCAATTAGAGCAGGTTTTCAGTCGAGGCTGCTACGTTATCCAAGGATATTATTTCTCTAAGCCGTTAATCGAAAGTGATATGAATGCTTATATGGAACGTAATAAATTAGATTCTTGAACTAAACTTGATGTTTTAAAGTCTTATCCTCTTGTGTTTTAACTATGTTGTGTTTTTTTTGATACTATACATAATTCTTGTATAGGAAAATAATAAGAAATAACATCCAATGATACGTTCAACTGCACTATTTTTATTACTCTCTTTTACCGTTTTCTCTACCCATGCTGAAGTCAGACCTAAAATAGGTCTCGTACTGAGTGGTGGGGGAGCAAAAGGTGCCGCTCATCTCGGTGTCCTCAAAGTATTGGAAGAAAATAGAGTGCCCGTCGATTACATTGCGGGTACAAGCATCGGTGCCTACGTTGCAGGCATGTACGCCCTTGGTTATAGTGCTTCAGAGATTGAAGAGATCATGATGAATGAATCATGGTCTGATGGTTATTCAGATACCATTCCTAGAGAATCACTTGGTTATCGTGATAAGCAACAAAGAGACCGTTTTAATATTCCTGTCAACATGGGCTACAGTGATGAAACCGTTAAATTACCTAATGGTTTGCTTCGTGGGCAAACCATGTCTCAACTTCTGCAACGATCCACAGGCTTAGTGCATCAATTTGGCAATTTTGATGAGTTGGCTATACCTTATCGAGCGGTCGCAACCGATCTCGAAACCAGCAAAGCAGTTATTCTCTCCCAAGGCAGCATCATCAAGGCGATGCAAGCATCTGCAACGGTACCAGGTGCATTACAGCCCATTAAGCACGATGGAAAGCTGTTAGTGGATGGGGGTATTGCTAATAATATGCCTGTAGATGTGGCTAAGGCACTGGGTGCTGATATCGTCATTGCCGTCGACATTGGGTCGTCCTTGGTGAAGAAGGAAGGATTAGATAGTACCGTTGCTGTGCTTAATCAGTTATCAACGATGTTGACGAATGCGAGTACAGAACGGCAAAAGTTATTGCTCAGTGAGGATGATATTCTCATTCGCCCTGATGTCGGGGACATGAGCACGACTGATTTTGAGATTATGCCGCAAGCGTATGCTTTAGGAGAGAAAGCAGCACTTGAACATGTATTAAGCCTTAAAGGGCTGAGTGTGGGAGAGGCTGAATATGCGCTATATAAAAATAATAAACGCAGGTTGAGCCAGCGTTGGAAGGATAGTGTGCAGCGTCCGCTTGTTGAAATCGTATTTAATAATGATTCTAAAGTGAGTGAATCGTTGCTGAGGGAAACCTTCGATCTTCATGAGGGGGAAGTTGTAACTCAAGAGGCGTTAGAGCAAGCCATTGCTAATGTTTACTCTCTGGATAAGTTCGAGCGAGTCAATGCAGAGTTTGTTGATACAGATAAAGGGCGAATACTGACGTTAAATACTAGAGCTAAGTCATGGGGCCCTAATTATTTCGGTTTAGGTTTTAGCTGGGAGGATGACCTTACTGAAGACTCAAGCATGTCATTGGATTTCTCCTATACGATGACGGACTTAACCGATACCGGCGGTGAGTGGCGTAATGAGCTGAGAATAGGCTTTGAAAAGTTAATTTCAAGCGAGTTTTATTTACCGTTGGATTATGACCAAGGTTTTTACGCCAGAACCGAGCTGGCTTACGAGCTTAAAAGTTTTGAACTATATGAAAGCAATGCCAAGTTTATCGAGTTTTCTCAAACCGTGTACCGAGGGGATATAGGGATAGGGTATAACTTTACCTTGGAAGGCCTAATTGAACTGGGATTCACAAATGAGCTAGGTGAGTTTAAGTTTTTGAAGGATACAAATCATTATGACTCTTATGGTGGTTACTTAAAGCTAGGTTTCGATAGCCTTAATAGTATGAATTTTCCGACATCAGGTAATCGTTTCACTTTAAATATGTTTTATAGAAGAGACGATAGCGACCAATCTGATGGATTGATGCCAGAGGCTAATTCGAAGTACTCTTTTCAAATAGAAGCTGATTGGCGGGGGGCGCTAAGTCTAGGAAATCATGCTTTAGTCGGCATTGCTTCTTTATCTACGATTGATACAGAAGATATCTTCAATCCTCATTTGGCTGAACTGGGTGGTTTCCTGAACTTATCTGGTTACCATAAAAATTCTCTGGTGGGTGCTCATAAAATTTTTGGAGCTTTCGTATATCAATATGATCTCGGCCGCGATGTGCTGGGGATGACTGATTATCCACTGTATCTTGGTGGGAGTTTAGAGGCGGGTAACGTATGGCAGAACAAAGACAATATAGACTTAAATGATCTTATCTACTCAGGGAGTGTCTTCTTTGGCACCGATACAACAATGGGGCCAGCGGCATTAGGTTTTGGTTGGGCCGATGATGGTGAAATGACATTATTTTTATTCTTAGGTAAAAGCTGGTAAGTCATAGACAGTTACAAAAACTGGCTATAGTGCTTGTAGGCTCAATGATAAAGTGAACCCAGACTAAATAAGCTCCAGGCTAGTAAAGAGCTCATTAGCTAAATCATAATAATAACGGGGATGATAATGAAAAGAGTAAGTAAGCTGGCAATTAGTATTGCCTTAAGTCTAGGGCTGACAGCATGCAGTAACAATGAAGCTAGTGTGCCTGCAATCCAGATTGAAACTAAGATTTCAGGTGTTGAGAAAGCGAACTTCGATACTTCAGTACGCCATCAAGATGACTTCTACTACAGTGTCAATGGTCACTGGCTAGCAAATACTCCCATCCCTGATGATAAATCTAACTATGGCGCCTTTTCAGTTCTTTATGAACGTAGTCAGAATGCACTGAAAAAAATCATCGATGACGCGGCAGCAAAACCAAATAAAGTGAACGGTTCAAGTGAGCAAAAGGTCGGTGATTTCTATGCTAGCTATATGAATACCGATATTGTTGAACAGTTAGGTGTGTCGCCATTGAGTGAGCAGCTCTCTGATATTTCACTAGCAAAAGATCATGATGACATTGCAAGTTTGATGGGGAGCTTACTATTAAGTGGTGTGCAGATCCCATTTGGCTTCTATGTCAATAACGATGCTAAAAACTCGACTGAATACGCTGTTTATCTATACCAATCAGGTCTTACCCTGCCAGATCGTGACTATTACCTGAAAGATGATGAAAAATTCGTTGCTAATCGAGCAGCACTCGATGTCTACGTGACTGATATCATGACTCAGGCTGGCAGCAAAGATGCTAAGCGTGTAGCGGCGAGCGTTGCTCTTATTGAACACTTCATTGCTCAGAGCCAATGGAGCCGCGTTGAATCTCGCGATGCGAATAAGAGTTATAACAAGATGGACAGGGCTGAACTGCAGGCAAATACGCCTGAGTTTGATTTTGTGCAATTTGCTGCAAGTGCTGATATCAGCGAAGTCAAAGAGGTGATTGTTCGTCAAAAATCCTATTTTGAAAAATTCGGCGCTCACTTCGATGACTTTACTGTTGAGGAGTGGCAGGACTACTTATCATTTCATTTAGTTGACAGTTACGCAGAACTTCTAAGTCAGAATTTTGTGGATCTGCATTTTGATTTCCACAGTAAAACCCTGATGGGAATTGAAGCTCAGAAACCACGATGGAAAAGAGCTGTTGATTCAGCAGATCAAGTGATCGGTGAGCTGGTGGGTAAAGAGTATGTGAAGGAGCACTTTCAGCCTGAAGCGAAAGAGAAGATGGAGTTACTTATCCAAGATCTGATTAAAGGTTTTGAGGTGAGCATCAATGAACTTGAGTGGATGACTCCTGAAACTAAGGTGGCTGCGCAAGAAAAGCTATCTAAGTTTACCTATAAAATTGGCTATCCCGATAAATGGAGAGACTACACAGAGCTAACCATTAAACCTGATGAGCTGGTGGGTAACTATCAACGCTATGCCAAATTCGAATACAAGACGATGTTGGATAAGCTGGGTAAGCCTATCGATCGGACCGAATGGCATATGACACCACAAACGGTGAATGCATATTACAACCCAGTCATGAACGAAATTGTATTTCCAGCCGCCATCCTTCAACCACCATTTTTCAATATGGATGCTGATGATGCGGTTAACTTTGGTGGGATTGGCGCGGTGATTGGTCACGAGATTAGTCATGGCTTCGATGACCAAGGTGCAAAATATGATGGAGATGGTAACTTACGTGACTGGTGGACGGATGCCGATCGTGAAGAGTTCCAAAAACGTGGTGCTCAGCTATCTGCCCAATACTCAAAATATGAAGCATTACCTGGTAAACATGTAAATGGCGATCTGACCTTAGGGGAGAATATCGGTGATCTTGGTGGACTTACCGTTGCAGCTCGTTCATACCATCTGAGTCTTAATGGTAAACCAGCACCAGTGATCGATGGATTAACAGGTGAGCAGAGGTTATTCGTTGGCTGGTCACAAGTGTGGCGTCGTAACTACCGTGATGAAGAGCTAGGACGTCGTTTAATGACGGATTCACATTCACCAAGTCATTTTCGTGCAATGGGAACACCAAGAAACATTCCAGCGTTCTACCAAGCTTTCGATCTGAAAGAGGGAGACAAGATGTTCCTCGCTCCGGAAGACAGAGTGAAGATCTGGTAAGTTACACTTCTTACTCTATTTCTATCTAAGCCAGTTGAAGCGTCAACTGGCTTTTTTATACCTATGAATTACGGCTAAAATAGGCGGATTCATAAGAAGTTGTGGATAAGTTCGGGGGTAACTAGTGCGTATGATGTGGTTAATTAAATCATTTCAAAAAATAGCGATTTTTAGCTAAAAAGCGCTTGTGCTCTGGGCCGATATCCCTATAATGCGCATCCACTGACACGGCACAGCAGGCAGTCGCTCTTAGCAAAAGCTAGGTAGTATGGGACTTGCAGCTTAATCAGTACTTCTTTTCAGTAAGAAGTGAGAGTTAAAACTCCTCGGAGATTTGATTCAGGTGACAACCGCTTTACGAGCTTTGAGTTTGCTTCTTTATCACGAGAGTGATTAAGAAATCACCACTCGAAAAACTTGATAAAATAAGCGCTTGACGCCGACACTGGAGAGTGTAGAATACGCCTCCTCAAGCCAATGACCTAGCGTCTAACGGCAGCATCTGAAAGATTGATGCTAACGCTCTTTAACAAT